>JAAROH010007649.1_pt1 | contig 73541 bp, 66 predicted proteins | sample 7248631 | NCBI WGS metagenome assembly JAAROH01 (sample SAMN09772309, study PRJNA484901) | compost metagenome | isolation source: Vermicomposting unit | place: India | reverse complement strand
AAAACCGGGCATGCGCCCGGTCCTTTTTACTTCTTAACATCTTCAAGCCTATAAATTTGACCATGTACTCCCTCGTAATATTCAGGGTACATTTCCCCCCCACACTTTTCACAACTAAACTGGGGAGGGACCGTAAGGTCCCCATCATCCATCGCATCAAAAGAGCGGACCGTATCATACGGAATTCCTTCTGTTTCATTGCACACCAAACAGACGTAATTGACCTTGTTTTTCGCTCGAAGAAATCGAGATACGGTGATTACGCCTTGCTTCTTGTGTTTTTTCTTCTTTGACTTTGCCATGTTCAATCTCCCTCGTTAGATATCTCCTTGCCATGTCATCGACAGCGTATCTTACTTTTAATTCGCCGCCATGCAGCCATACTTCTCCCTTGTATTCATAATAACATTGGCATCGAGGGCATATCATTGGATCTTTCCCTGTTCCTTCTTTAATCCGCTCTCTCCATGTTCTCCTTCGGAGAATCTTTCGCACATTTACAATCCATTTTCGTACTTCTTTTTGCCATACAGATACAAGTCTCTTGCACATTGCTTTTAGTTTCCGGGAATATACACCGTAATGACGGATAACCTTAAACTGTTCATCTGGAATATGACGAATTAAACGGGAAATAAACTCCTCAACAGAAATCGTTTCCCGCTTTTCTTTCTGCTCTTTTTTGTCATAATACCGAAAGGTAACAAATTCGCCGTCATACTCCTCAATACGATGTAAAGCAATCGCAGGACGACGAATATAACGTCCGATATACTTCAACTGCTCCTTTACATTTCCTTTCTGTTTAGGAGCATATACATAAAAACCCTCGGCATTTGCCGAATACGCTTTTTGTAGCAAAGGTTGAATCTTTTTCTTTTCTATCTCACTTACTGTACGGCGAATAAGTTTTAAGACAACCACTTGCCACTGCTTTCTCAACATGGAAAACGGAATATAATTATATACCTTCCATTCTCCATTTTCTTTCATACCTCTCATGGTAACGAGCATATGCACATGGGGATTAAAATTAAGGCGGGAACCAAACGTATGTAAGCCAGCAATAATACCAGGTGTTACTCTAAACTTCTTTTTAAACCAGCCCTGCACCAGTTTAACTGCTTCATCCATGAAAGGTTTTAGCATCTCACGATGCTGTAAAAAGATATTCCGTAATCCTTCATCTATCGTAAAAATAACATGTCGATGACATACTTGAAACATATCTTCTGCCAATAAGCGTCCCCACTCCTCGGTTTCCCCATTGGAGCAACTTGTACAAAATCTTCCCTTGCAACGAAAAGTCATTTTCCGAACATGATGACACCCTTCACATACAAAGAGTTTAAAGCCATTCTCAGATGTACCACATGTACGAAATTTTTCAATTTCTTTAATCACATTTGGACGTATACGATTTCCATACTTTTCAACAAATCGCTTCCAGTGTTGACGCTCATCAAAAAAAATACGTTTCAAAATATTTGTCTCCATACCTTCATCTTACAATGAATCCAAAAAGAAAGGGACCTTCCGGTCCCACTTTTCCACTTTAAAGCAACATATACTTTCTTATACGATAAGAAAAGCAGTAGCCCTTTGCCCTGGCCATCAGAAATGTTGTTTATTAAGAAGAGTCAAAAAAATGGCCTTATGACAAACAAAATTAATTCCTGGCTATGATAGGCGACAGGAACCGATTAGTTTAAGATGGGAGTTTAACGATTTTAGTACGAATACAGCACGCATGATGGGAAAACGATAAGAAAAAAACCGTTCACTGCATGGAATGCTCGGCTTTATTCACGCCTTTATTGAAAAAAATTTAATTATCGACGAAAACAATCGGGTAGCATGCATGTGATTTCAGCATGAAAAGAGGTAGGTTTTATGAAAATGTTAAGAGTTTTTTTGCATAAATTTATAAAACTGGGAATCATCTGGATTGTTGTTTCTGTTTTTGTTCTCATTCTATGTACCCTAACCGCTTATTCTTCAAATGAACAGAAAGCCTCTTACGAAATCCGTATCAACCTGTGGCACCAGGATCTTCAGCTTCTTGAAGGGGGGAAAGCAATCAAGACGTTCAAAGTGGCTCCCGGTACCCGAGATACACCTTCCCCCGTAGGGACCTTTCGTATTGTTTCAAAGAGTACGGGATGGGGCGGCGGGTTTGGAAGCTGCTGGCTCGGATTAAACGTACCATGAGGAAAATATGGAATACATGGCACGAACAAACCTCATCTGATCGGTCAAAATGTAAGCCATGGCTGTTTTCGTATGCGAAATCGGGATATCGAGGAACTGTATGAAAAGGTGCCGGTCGGAACAATAGTGATCGTAGAAGGGCCGATTACCGGTCATAAAGATTTGACCTATCACGTCCTGGTACGCGGTTCGCGTGGCACGCTAGTTCAACTTGTCCAGAATCATCTTCGGGCTGCCGGCTTTTATCATGGTACATGTCACGGCATTTTTGATCGGAGTACAGAACAAGCCGTGACTCAATTTCAAAAACAGAGTAACTTGCCTGTAACGAAACAAATTCATGAGACCGATTTGCTGTACTTAGGCATTATTGAATGATAAGTTTTAGAGCTGCGGTATAAGCAAAAGCAGCCGTTCCTTTTCCAAACGGGCTGTCCTTATGCAGATCCTAACTAATGTAAATGTAAATTAAAACAGCTGATCGGGTTTTGTCCAGGTAGCTGCTTTTTTGTGTTCTATAATCTCCGTTATGGTGCGACAAGCAAGTCGCTTTCTTATATACAGTGCAACACCGGTCTCATTTGCTGGTATGCTGCTAGCCTAGTCGCAAAGGCTATCTCTGCCCGAAACAGCGTCTCTAGCAATGGAGGGGTTGGTTGCATAAGGGAAATGCGGAAACAGAGGATGAGTGCATCATCCGGAATACTGCTAGGAGAAGATGGGTAAGGCTGTACCTTACGGTACAGCTTGCGGTGACCGAAAGTGAAGGTTTGTAAGCTTCGTAAAGATTAGCTTGGGATCATGCACAGCGTAGCCCAGGTATTCGTAAGAGGAAAAGCGGAGTCATAACGCCGCTCTGATGTGACCCACATCTTGCCCGGAGTAAAGAACCCACCTGTCCCCTGACACTGAGTGTTATTATAAAATCTGCTTCGCTACACACACTAAAGCCAAGACTATTTATGACGGGAGGATGCCATGTCATACAAAGTACTGTTTCTCATCCTTATCCTGAGCCTTCTCTGCCCCCCTTTCTCCGTCCAGGCTGCGTCTCCCGGAGCATCGGAGACAGAAGCATCAGCCCGGGAAAGACAATTGTTGTTTGAACATATGCAGGCCATCACCGGAATTCCATGATACTTTATGGCGGCTATTGATCAATATGAGCGGAACATCCACAAAAATTCAAAGAAAAAAGCAGACACATCCTTTTCCCATACTTCGTCGCATAAAACCGGTATTGTATTTGCGCCGGAGATATGGAACGGATTGCTAAACCCCAATTCTGAAGACACTAATCCATCAAGCATTGCTTTTTTTGGCGGAATAGGCAAAGACGGGAACAGAGTCGGCAAAGCCGATGCAGCAAACGATTTAGACGTCGTATATACGATGGCCAGCTACCTCAGTGGATTCGGCTATACTGAAGATGATATTCGGATCGGACTCTGGCATTACTATTCACGCGAAAGAAACGTGGAAATTATTTCAGAGCTGGCAGCTCTTTTCCAGCATCATCAGCGACTGAATCTGACAGGCAGCGCATTTCCTGTGCCTCTCCACTACAATTACAGCTATCGCAGTACATGGGGCGCTCCCCGCGGCTGGGGGGGGACGTCGCATTCATGCCGGAAATAGTACGCGTGGGGGCAGGTGTCATATTTGAAGAGTCGGATATAACTCCATTTCCAGGTCACGCCGTTCTCTCCTTCATCTTTTGCAACTCTCGCTGAATGGTCCCTTCCAAATCCGCCGCTTTCTCTTCGTTCCGAATTGCTTCTACAAGTTCGCGAACGATGACATCAGCTCGTTTGGCCCATTCCGCCCACAAATCCTTGGGGAGCTGATGCATCTTCACGGCGCGCTCCCAAAGACTTTCAATGCCGGTATCTTTCTCGGTTTTCCTGACGAAATCCTCCGCTGCTTTTTCATTCGCCAGGTATTTGCCAATCAGAAGGACATGGAACGCTTCCTTCGATTTCTCAGACGTGAATAGTTGCCACTCCCGCCATGCCCACTGAAGAACCGCGCGTGCATAATTCGGGTTGGTGTGAAACATTTTCCCGTCGATCTTCCCGAGAAAGCCCATCAGTTTCCATTGGTGTGCGGAAAGCTTCATCGCAGGATGATCTTCCCATGTCTTTTTCTTCCGCTTTTTCCTTCGGGCGGCTTCGTGTTTTGGCCTTGTATTCATCGATCACTTGTTGTTCGCCTTTTCCCTCCAGAAGACCGATGAATTTGGCCACGCCCCCTTTTTCCTGGCAGCGAAAGCAGTGAAACGTATTCTTTACCGGATTTAGGTAAAGATGGAACCTTCAGTCCAGATAGTTATTCATGGAATCTCCTTTCTCTGCGATGACCAATTCACTAGAACGGCAAATTGTCAGTTGTAATATCGATCAGTTTTCTTGAGCAAGTAAACGGATCGGCAAATGGATCTCTAGGGGCAATGGCTTGGTTGCTGCTTGCCCGTACGAGTATCCTCTGCTTTTTCAAGGAAACAAACACCGTCCGCCACAACCTCTGTCATGTATACCTATCGTCCTTCCTGGTTTTCGTATAATCGGGTTTGCAGCCTTTCATTTACTTAGAACCGAAGAGATTGAACCCGTTGTTAGCTCTCATGGTGTTTTTGACTCAGACGATGCTATGTTCATCGAATATGTGATATGCGGAGGTGCAAAAGTAGTCATATCCAATGACCGAAGTTTGACAAAACTCCATGAGTACGTCACAGATGAAGAGGGGAAATGACTCATCCAAAAGATTGAGCTTTTGACCCTGAAGGAATTTGTAAGTAAATACAGCCTGTCATGAGTATTTCATTAGGCACAGGAAACCAAGATTTTTCAACCTCTAAGATTAGGAAGTCTTTTTTTATTTTGTCCTGCGTCCGGGCATATCAGTAGCATGGGATGAGAAATCGGCTGAAAGGAGAAGATATGAATCGAGTCATCTTGATTGGTAATTTGATATCGCCAATATTTTTTTGTGCAATTCTTACCCCTACAGCCAAACATCGGCACCGACGAGTTACAGTCAGGTGAACCGAAACAGTAACCAAATAGTACTACGTTTTCCTTACAAAAACATAAAAGAAGAGTGCCCATGTCTGGACACTCTCGTCCTTCTTGAATCCTTTCTCCACGCATATACATGTTCTTCGCGTTGAAGAACCTTACGTGTATAGACAAGGCTCTCTCCCCAAACCGTTCATTCAAATAACCAGCTGCCGCCTGCGCCGCGAACCTGTTAATAATTAACCGCTGCGGCTCAGACGCGATCAAGCCATTTTAGAGGGAGCGATCCCGTCCTCAGCCTCCAGTATATCCGGGAAACGGCGTCAGAACGGTTTTTCCGTTCAATCTCAATCCGGCTGCCACTTGCCCCGTTTATCCGGCATTGGCTTAGCGCTGCCGCTCGTCCACCCACTCTTTCTCGTCGCCGGCATGCTTGCTCCCCCGGAAGTAGCCGATATGATCTTGGTCCGATTTACGTTCCCTACCGTAAACCTCCGCAAACTCCTCATCCCATCACCTCGCGATCCAACGCCCGGTACCGGATCGCTTCCGCCCTATCCGGGCTCCCCTCTATACGATGGTGCTGCACTTTACTACAGTTCGGATAGAAAACATCGTTCATGTTCTGCTCAACCGTCTGCTCGATTTGTTTGTTGTGGTTGTAGCTGCAGTTTCGGTTTAGGTGTCGATGTCGTACTTTTACCCGATCCCGGCTCGTTTTTCTTCACAACTTCAGCATGGAAACCATCTTCTTGGGCATAGTTTTCGATCGACCCAATGCCAACATCAGATTTTTGGGCTTTCGATTGGATCTCACGGTACTTGTCAACGTTTTGCCGTCAGGCAGGTAAACAGCGACTAGTGTCAGCTCTTTCTCCAGCGGATAGGGTATAGATTTTCTTTTTCCATGCGATGTGAATTCGGTTCAGTTTCGTATGACAATGTGGGCACACTTGGATTTCTGATCGGAAATAAGAGGTTTTCTCCGGTATCAATAGGTGACAAAAAAATCCTCGAGGAAAGGAAAATCCTGCATGTCAATTTGACTGCCTTAGAAAAAAATCCCCCCCTCTGTTCTTCTGATACCAGCTTAACAAGATAAGGGGTAATTACTCAAAAAACAATTATTGGGCTTTATAAGAACGTCATGTGGAGGATTTCACCACGTTGAATGTTCGGCACAATTGACTCCTTCTATACTTGATAAAAACGTTTGTATACATAATTCACGCAACTTTCTGTCATCCATTGAATATCCGTAGCTATTTATATACCTTGTACGAATATTTTTCACTCTTCTTTGTAACTCGCTAACAGATAATCGCTCACGAATTGCATCATCCATAACAGAAGCTAGTTCAACCATATCTTCAGCATGTGCACCATGACGCGTTATTTCGTTAACTCCAAGTCGTAAAGCTAATTTACCACGGAAGCTTGGAAGGGAATTATATACATTTACTCGTATCCCAACTTTGTAAAGTCTTTCACTAGCCTCATAAGAAGAAATGCCAGTATTATCAGTACTCAGCCATATTTGATGTCCGATAGTGTAACCACGTTCTTTTCCCTTAACATCGTATCCAAGATGATATAACTCATTAGCCAAAGTCTTTGCGTTACCTACAATTCGGTGTGCGTAATCAAAACCACCACAATTTTTAAATTCTAGCAAAGAGATAGCTAAACTTGCTACAGCTCCAAAATGATGGCTACTTACTATATAAGATTGAACCTCTTTGAACTTTTGCTCAATTTCTAAATTATTTGTAAAAAATACTGCCTTTTGAGGACCTGGAAAAGTTTTATGAGTAGACCCTCCGAAAGAGTCAATCCCCAGTACTAGGGGGTTTTTCATTACATTACCAAAAATCAAACCAAGCCAATGGCTTACATCGACATGAATGATTGTTTTGGGAGATGTCTCCTTTACTGACTGCACGAGTTTTTCTAGATCAATTGGAAAGAGGCAGTTTGATTGATCCACATATACAAGATGGACATCTCTTTCCAGTAATTGAGTTTTTAATAAATCAAAGTCAATACTGTGTTCATCCGGTCCAGTCATAAAATTCACTTTTAAGCCTAGACTTTCCGCAAGATCTTTAGTTGCAAAGTGCCCACCTTGTTCTGGCGAGACAGTTAAAATATTTGCTCCAATGCCACCACCTAGTGCTTTCAATACAATTAAGCCGCAATTTAAACCGGATAGAGGACGAAGATTTACATACTGTGCTTTTCCTAGTTCCTGCAATAATGGGATTGCTACTTCTGTTTCAAGTCGATGAACCTCTTGAGCTCCTCGAAAAAACCACTCGTTCCATTTTTGTTTGTCATTAAAAAAATAGCGATTATAAAGATCTAACAGGAGTGGCAACCTAGAAAGCGTAGTTGCTTCATTTTCACTCGGTACTAGATTTATTGTCTTGTACTTATTACTCTCACACTCACGTAACATGTCTACAATTTCATAGATATTCATGGGGGATCCTCCATTTGAAGTTTTTTTAATAACTCATCTCAAGATACCATAGTTAATATTTAATCCCCTACACTTTAATATCTTCCAAAATTATACAATCACTTTAAATCCTCTGCTATTTATTGATAACACAATTTATGCAAGTTCCAACCAAGTAGAGGCTCGTAAGATAGTCAACCAATACAGGTGAGGCTGTCCTTGATGTCTTGTCATCACAATTCTCGTTACTAAAAAGTTTATTCTTACCTTCACTATTTAAAAATTGTCTACAAATAACAGAAAGCATAAATATTAAAGAAGTAAATCTAAGTAGATAGTTTTATTCCAACCCCAACAATCGCTAAACGCGGCATTTCTATTTTCAATTTTCCAGACTGTTCGTATACTGCAATTTTAGAAACCCCAAAATCTTTATCAAGTCCTACCTTTTCGTAATCATATTGAAAAATTTCTTTAGCTCGTTCGTAGATAAAATTTAGGGCATTTTCCTCATTCATTTGCTCTTTTAGGCGATAAAGCCCATACATTTCCATAAGATATCTCGATAGATTTTTTCGTAACTCGGGTTCAGATTTACCGCTTATTATGAATGGGTCATAAACATAGTGGACATTAACTGATCTAAATTCAGCTTCAATAAGATAACTTGCAATCTCTTCCCTAGTAAAATGCGGTACATCGTGTCCAGTGTAAGAATATCGGTCAACTATCTCTTTAAACCATCTTGCTACTGGAGAACCTTCTTCAAAATCATGAAGAACAAAACGTCCACCATACTTTAAACCCTTCCTTGCAAACTATCAATCGCTGGGCTCTAGGAATATGATGCGTACCATATGCTAAAATAACACCATCCATGCTTCTGTCCTTTAAAAGTAATTGTTGAGCTGGTTGCCATAATGCAGGAATCCCGTACTCTACTGCACCTCTTATCATTTCTTCAGACAAATCGCTCGTCAATATATTAGGGATAGACGATTCAGGAAGTAATTGCTTTAAAGCTCTTACTAAAACACCATCCCCACCAAGAGCATCCAGTATAAGATCGTTGGGTAATAAATTCTCAAGGTTTTCTTCTGAAGCAACTAAACGAAATAAATTAAGAATACCAATCGCTCGTACAACCGGGATACGCTGCGCTAATCGATACACATCTCCACGTCCTCCTTCCTTTTGAGATTCAAAATCGGAATTGTTCTCTGCATAAAAGTGGATATCTGTCGCAACTCGTTTGATTCGTTCTAGATCTACACAATTAGCCAAAGAAGGAGAGATTTCTTTTAAACGAGCAAGTTGTTTCCAAAGCTTTTGCTCATTAGCAGAAGTATTAAGAACTTTAACATCCATGGTATTCACCTGCCTAAATATTTTATAAGTGAATTAATTTCTACTAAAACTTTTTTATGAGTATAAATTTAAAATTAAAGTGACACGTCTATTCTATAAAAAACTTTCTTTGTAATTGAAAATACATCTTTCCATCTCGAAGAACGCTAAAAAGCGATTGTTATAGAACAGATGTTAGGTATTAACAGGATTTTTAAATCCCGAATTGTCCTCTTAGCTTAGAGATTAATTTTAAGGACAACATCTTCGAATAATTCATGATTCAACCGAATTTTTCATCTAGAGTAGTGTTTACTGTATCTTCCTCAAGAAATTTGAAATATGGGAGAAGAATGCCGATAACGGCAGCAATAAACACCAAGCAGCCAATTGATAAGTAACTTAATCGAACACTATATCCCTCAGAAAAATGCCCTCCAAAATATACTCCTAATGGCATTACACTTCGGATTATTAATAATCGAACTGAAAAAACCTTCCCAAGCATCTCATTCGGAACACTGCGCTGATATATGCTTGTACTATGTACGTTAAAAAATGGAGTTGACATTCCAGCAATAATCTCAAGTACAACAGCTTGCCATATTTCATAAACAAAACTAAGTAGAACAAAAGAAAGTCCACCAATAGCAATAGCTCCCAACATAAAGCGGCGTCTATTTTCTGATATTTTTATACGCGGAACAAAGAAACTACCTACTAGATACCCTGCTGGAAAACCGGACAGAAATAATCCTAATTCGAAAGAGCTCCCGGCTAAATCATCCGTAACAAAAGGAACATTCAAAACCATCGTAACGCCTACAGCAAATTGAATGAATGCTGCAAAAAATCCTAGCCAAACTAGATGCTTTTGATTGAGAAAATAGGAAATACCGCCTTTTAACTCTTTAAACCAGGCTAATCTCACTTGTATGTTTTCCGAACTTTTCTCATGCACCCAAAGTAAAGAAGTAGCACTCAATAAAAAGCATAAACAAACGATATAGAGTGTATTTGTAACACCGATCACAACGGAGATGATACCACCTAGAGTTGGTGCAAGAATACTCATTAGTCGTACGGTACCATCTATATATGCATTTACATTAGTTAATTCATTTTTTTTAAATAGGGTAGGTGAGATTGCTAAACTTGCTGGCACATAAAGAGGTTGAATAATTCCGAGAACAAATTGAACAACAAAGAGATTCCAAACATGGATCTCGTCGAATAACAACATGAAAATCGGAACCAAAAACACAAGGCCACGAGACAACTGAGAGAAAACCATAATTTTTTTCCTACTCCAGATATCTATAAAAGGTCCAATTACAAGTTGTATCAGGAGTGAAGGAATAAAGTAAATAAGCCAGAGCGTACCCATCTCTATTTTCGAGCCCGTGAGATTATATAGAATTAGGGAGTTACAAAACGCCCCTAAAGCCCCTCCTAATTCAGAAACTGCCTGGCCAATCCAAAGAGCTAAGAAGGTTGGATTGGTGAAGAGTGAACGAGGTTTCAACTTTGCTACATTCCTTTCTCAAGTTAATTTAGCAACTGCTTCTCTAAAATAAGCGATGCGGAATCCTAAACTTAGCAGTCAGTTTTTGTTTGTAAAATCAATATAAAAATCATAAATATTCATGAAACAACTTAACAATGTCAAAACCACCATTTTTGGAATCATATGGATCCGGATAGAAAATGATAGGGGGCGAACGGACACTCGCTCCCCAATAGGCTTTTTGATTCTAAAGTATTGACAAGAATACATTCAAATTAATTCCATGGTATTTTCTCTTGTGTAGTCCCCTTACTTTGCGATGTTTGTCACAAAATCTTTCTATTACGAACTCCCATTCAACTTGTCATTATTTGATACTTGAAAATATTACGGCTGGAATTTTAACAAAAATTTTTTTAAGTTATTTTTAATAACTGAGAAATATCATCTAAGATTTCCTTTACTCGTTTAGAACTTCTATCTTTTACTATTATAAACGCGTCAGTGTCATCCATATTGAGTCTGTGCAATTTTGGTAATTGACCAATAGAAGGTAACTGCTGGTATACGATAGCCTCACCGTAAAGTTGTAATATCAGATCGAGGTTTTCTAATTTTTGGATCGGTTGATCTGTTTCAGCATTTATAAAAAGAATTCCAGTATGCCATGTTCTGTTCAATTCATGCTGACAGCTTCGGTAGATAAGATGTTCAGCCCATACTTGTTCCATAGATATACCCTGTGATAATCCCATTAGTAAGGGAATTTGAGCACCGGGTATACGCGCTCCCACTTCTCCAATTAATAAGCGTCCTTTGCGATCAATCATGTACTCAATATGAGCGAAAGAGTGGGTAATGTTCAGGGCCTCAATTGCTTTTTGACCATATATTCTGATCGCCTGATCCAATTCCTTTGGCAAGTCATGACGAATATAGATCCGTTGACCTCCCGGGCGAGCAGCTGTTTCCAAAACAAGTGGTTCGTAAACAGAAATGGTTCCAAAAACAACCTTTCCTCCAACGATTACTACGTCATAGCTTCCTTCTTGCTGGATATCAATAAACTCTTCAGCAAGGAATGGCTCTTCTAAAACATCGAGAAAATATTTTGCTTTTTCAACCGCTTCTTCTTCTGAGGTTATCCGAAAGACATTTCGAGAGCCAGCATTATTTAAAGGTTTGAAAATCATCGGATACCCATGTAATTGAACAAACTCCGTAAGATCGACAAGGTTGCTAATTTTCTTGTGTTTGGCGCATGGTACATCATGTTGTACAAAGCAGTCTTTCATTACGTCTTTGTAACGAGTGGGAACAATTTGAGCAACCGTTGATCCAGGAATCTGGAATACTTCACGAAGGTAAGCCACATTTTCTATATAAAACTCATAGGGCGTTTCGATCTGTTCAACTGGATATTGTTCAATTACCTGTCTGAAAACCTGATGTAATTCCTCATATACACGGGCATTAGCTTCAAAACAAATAACATTTTCTCGCTTATTATCTAATTCGATTACGTCAGGTCCAATCCAGATTATTTCAGGACATAAAAGTGCAGCTGCGTTAACGTATTTTTGGTAAACAGGAGGTGCTGCGATAACAAGCGTGTTCATGATTTAATCCGATCCTCAATCATTTGAACATAATATTTCACACTACCCTCTGGATCGATGGTGAATCCACTTTTTTCATGCCCTGGCCAGATTGACAGAGCAGAATTAACTTCAATGATTATAGGCCCATCAGGTCCCTCAATCAAATCAATTGGAGCATAATCGAGACCTAACGCACTAACCGCACTTAATGCAATATCTTCTAGTTCTTTTGTTAATTCATATTTCCGTAATTTCTTACCTTCATTTATATCCTTAGTTCGCCAAGTATTTGGAAAACAATCGAGGGCCCAAATGGAAACTACTTTGTCTCCAACTACATTAATGCGTAGGTCATATCCAGGATTAGAAACATATTGCTGTGCGCATAGAACTTTATAGTTTTGGATAAGATGCCATACCTCAATCTCTTGAAAAATACTTAAAACATCAGCAATTTCATCCCCGTACCGAAATTCGTTTAAAATTAAGCGCTTGATATCAATCGATGCATGTCCGGAAAGGGGTTTAAGGATAATATCTTTCCACTCTTTTAAACAACTACCGACTTGGTCTACCGAACTGACCATCCGTGTTGAAGGAACACGGATGCCGGCCCGTTGAAGTACGTTTGCCGCATATACCTTGTTACTCGCTTTTCGTACCGCCTGTGGTGAGTTTAAAATTGTCATTCCTTGCTGTTCTAGTAATTCAAGTGCATCAAACAGATATAACCGATCTCCTAATGTATATCTTGAACGAATTCTTGATTCAAACATAGCCACCTTAGGAAGTTCTCTCTTAATTCCTTGATAAAAAAATTCGAAAGGAGCTGCTACTACTTCAACTTGATCCCAATCCCAGACCTCTGCCTTGTATCCTAGCTTTGATATTTCCTCAACAAGTTTGTTTTCAGCCCAAGCAAAAGGTCTCTTGCTAAAAAAAACAAAATCCATAAAGAGCCTCCTAATTTTGTTGATAAAGCTCGACTTTCAATTCATTGAGTATCGTCTCAAGTGTATTAATAACAAAATTTAACTGCTCATTCGTAATGCAAAGTGGAGGAGTTAAGCACAATACATTGACTTGGTGACCACCATTCAATAGAAGTACACCCTTTTTCATAGCCCTGCGTATAATTTCCCAGCAGAGTTCTGGTGCTGCTTCTTTGGTATCTCGATCCTTGACTAGCTCAATCCCTACCATCAAGCCATTTCCACGTATATCACCGACATTAGGGTGAGCACCGATTCGATTTCTTAACTCCTTTTGTAGATACAATCCATCATAGTGACTCTTTTCAACTAAGTTTGAATTTAGCAACTCTTTTATGGATGCCATGGCAATTACTGATCCCAACGGGTTTCCTTGGAACGTACTAGTATGAATGGGCTCTCCATTATACTGTCCCCACGCTTTGTCCATTACTTCCTGTTTAGCTGCACAAACGGATATTGGATAACCAGAAGAAAGCCCTTTCCCGATGGTCATAATGTCTGGTATCACTCCGCTATGAAGGAAGGAGAACATCTTACCTGTACGTCCGAAGCCTGTTAGTATCTCATCAAAAATTAATAACACATTGTTACGATCACAGATTTCACGCAAACCTTGAAGAAACTTCTGTGAAGCAACTACCACTCCTCCTCGTCCCTGAATTGGTTCAATAATAACGGCCGCCACATCTTCTACTCCTGAGGCAGTATTTTCAATCATATCCTGAACTGTTTTTAAACAAGTAAGCTTGCAGGTATCAACTTGTTCACCATAAGGACACCGATAACAGTAAGGATAGGGTGCAAATGCAGTCGATTTCTTTGTTTCATTTTTAAAAGGTCTTCGGAAATGATGACGTGCTGTTACTTCAATACTTTTTGCCCCCATCCCGTGATACGCTCCATAAAACGCAATATAACCACTCTTTCCTGTTGCTAGATTTGCGGTTTTTAGGGCACTGTCAACTGCATCCGATCCATTAACCGACACGATCATTTTAGCATTTGGAATAGGTATAATTTTTTGAATAAATTCCATAAACTCGATTTTTCTTATGTTTGCATGGAAATCACCCATTCCTTGCAACATTTCCTCAATCTGCTTGCTAACAGCAGCCTGAACAGCGGGATGAGTATGTCCGATGTTTGCAACATTCAAACCGGCAGCCATGTCAATGTATTGATTTCCATCTACATCAATTATGTTCGCGCCTGTTGTTCTTTCCCAAACAATCGTTATTTCATTATCTGTATTTGTCAAGTTGGGTGCTTCTAATTCCCGAAGTTTGCTAAGGAGTTGTTGCGATTTGGGCCCAGGAATTGTTGTTTTAATAACAGGCAGCCCATGATTTGTGTTAGATCTCATCTAGGTACCTCCATTTTGTATTTTCAACAAACCACTGCTGGGCTTTACTTATATTGTCACGTAACTCTACTTCTGTATTCGCCATAACAATCATGTTGGCAATGGAATCAACACAGCTTTTAGCTCCGTTGTAAACCATTCCAGGCTTTCCTGTGACTTGGTACTCAACTACAAAATCAAAAGGTACTTCAGATGGAACATATACCAATTCACCAGCTTGAGGTTTACATAAGATCCACCCTCCAAGCTTACGTAAAGACGGTTGTGTATTAGCAGGAAGGTCACATTGTAGACGTAAAACAGAGCAATTTAAATTTACTCCTAAAGTGTATTCAATTGTCTTATTAACACGTGCCCATCCGGTACGACTTGCTATTTCACAGATGAGCAATTCGCCATTTGGCTTTTCAAATACTTCTAAATGGAAAGTAAACGTCTTTGGAGAAGGCATCAATCCAATAACCTTACTTGTGAGATTTACCAATCGTTGAAAAACTGGGTTTTCTTGCTCCAACATATGACTCGAATGAAAGTCGGTATCTAACCAATATCGATTAAGTGTGTGGTAAGTGGATGGCCAACAAAGTTTTATTTCTCCATCGTTTACCAATCCATCAATGTGATATAATTTTCCCTCAATATATTTCTCAGCCAACATATTAGGTCGAAAATGATGTGTAAGCCATTCCTCTAATTCAGTAGAATCACGGATTATTGAAACTCCGATTGAAGCGACAAGATCACGAGGTTTTACGATAACGGGATAGTTATGTTCCTTGACAAATGAAAATAAGTCGAGCGGTGAATTTATTAACCTAAAATCCGGAACAGGTATTCCTTTTTTTCTCATATACTGTTTCATAATTAATTTATCTCGATAAGTAACGGCGCTCTCTACACTCTGTCCCTCAATACCAAAGAGTTCACGAAGCTGTGCCGCTCGAATCAAATCCAATTCGTCAAGAGCCAGTATTCGCTTGATATGGTGTCTCTCGTTTAAAAGAATAGCTTCTCTTTCGACATTCCCATTATTGCTATAATTTTTAAAAGAAAAAATTGATGAATATTGTTGTCGATTAAACGAATTTGAAATTTCACCATTCACAAATAGAATGAGTTGGTCTTTTATCTCCGGAAGCCATTCATGGTATGGCATCTCCGCTTGATGAGCATAACTAAGAACGAGATATGTCATGATTAGCTCCTTCTACCTGGTAATTTAATTAATGTACTTTACTTGAATTTAGCCTAAAAAAACAGTTGAAACTATTTTAGAAACAGATAGTCATAGAATTCGTTATAGAACCATTTCATATGTTCTATAGAAGTTTTTGCGCCATTTTCAATTTGTTTCAAACTTTCTTCATCTTCATAAGAACTTAAAAGATTTCTAATAGAACCATAATGCTCTTCTTCGACTTCCTCAATATGGATCTTCCAGAAATTTAAGTCATATCCTCTTTCTTCAAGACCTATTAAAATACTTTTATACATGGGAATGGTTAATAATTCGTTACCTGGCCCCATATATCCGAAGGCTTCAAGGTAAGTTGCATTCTTATAAAAGTCTAAAGCCAAACGGTTGTATTCAAAAATAAAATCCTCAGCTGGTATAGCAGGTGTACCAAATGCGGTTAACTCAACATCAGGGATCACACTCTTCAAATAAGTATTATAGAGTTCACCATGACCCATACCTGCTACACCCCTGCCGCATTCATCATATAAATTTTCAACAATTGGTGCCCACCATTTATCGCATGGAGGAGCACATGCTATTGTTGCACCCAATAGTTGATGGAAATAACATCTGTGATGACCATATTGAATACTAAACTTTGCAATCTGTTCATCGGTCAGTTTACGTTGACTAAATGCAGAATAGAAAGGTCCATTTATGACTTGTTCATCAAACATTTTTGCAATTTCGTTTTCAAGTATAAGATAGGCATTAGATACAGTGTTTACATTCATCGAACTCAACCTCCGTTAATTTATCGATTTGTAATTTTTTCTGGATTTAAATCATGATTAAACAGTCTATGTTCCGCTACTTGTTTCCAACGAGTACCTTCTTTACCCCAGTTTACATAAGGGTCAATACTTATCCCGCCACGAGGAAGGAATTTACCCCAGACTTCAATATATTTTGGTTCCAACAGATTAATGAGATCTTTCATTATTTTATTAACACAATCTTCATGAAAGTCCCCATGATTTCGAAAACTAAATAAATACAACTTTAAAGACTTACTTTCTACTAGCCTTTTATCTGGTACATAACTAATATGAATCGTTGCAAAGTCTGGTTGCTTAGTTATTGGGCAAAGACTGGTGAATTCTGGACAGTTAAATTTGACGAAATAGTCAACATCTGGGTGAAGATTTTCAAAACTCTCCAACAAATCAGGGCAATAATTACTTGGATATTCGACGTTTTGATTTCCCAATAGCGTGATTTCTGTTTCAGTGTGAATATCTCGCAATTTAATCACTCCTTTTCATAAAACATTATTTAGTTTTTATAAGGTCTAAGACCTTATGAACTAACTCATTATCTTCAGTAAAAATACCAAGAGTCTCCGTTGTTACGTTTTTTGCACCTGGTTTCTGAACTCCTCTTATAGTCATACAAAAATGTTCTGCTTCTATCACTACCATAACTCCTAAAGGATTAAGCACCTCAAACATGGTTTTAGCAACTTGAAATGTTAACCTTTCTTGTAATTGAAGCCTCCTGTCATAAGCTTCCAGCATCCTTGCAATTTTACTTAATCCAACCACAAAACCGTTAGGTATGTAGGCAATATGAGCAACCCCAAAAAAAGGTACCATGTGATGCTCACAATGAGAGTAAAATGAAATATCTTTTACCAATACTAACTCCCTGTGATCCTCTTTAAACGTTTTTCGCAAATACGAACTAGGATCTTCTTTATAACCTTTAAAAATTTCATCATACATCTTTATGACTCTTTTAGGAGTTTCAATTAAGCCCTCTCTTTCTGGAATTTCTCCAATGTATTGAAGAATTAATTTAATATTTTCTTCTAAATCTACATTGAGTACTGTGTGGTTCATTTTAATTTTCCAACTCCTCGCTGTATCTTACAAAGACTTCATTGGTTTCCTGTACTTCAACCCACTTTACTTTGGGTTGATTTATTTTCATTAAACAGAGATCTTTTATGATTGAATAAAATACTTCTGCAACTTTTTCAGTAGACGGTGCAGATCCACCTTGGTCAACATCGAATTCTGGGAAATCATTTAATAAATAATGATCGTATTTATCCTCAATCGAGTGCTTAACATCACGAAAATCTATTAACATTCCTTTATCATCTAACTTTGATCCTTCGATACAAAAAGTAACTTTATAATTATGTCTGTGAATTCTATCACACTTACCAGCATTTGGTACACGATGTGCACAAGCAATCCAGAAATGTTTAACGAGATGGTATTTTTGTTTCATGAAATTTCTCCTTTAATTCCAAACAATAGATTTTTCATAGTCAATGGGATCTATGATCTTATTTTCTTGGAATCCTTTAATACGTAAACGACAGCTATCACATCTCGCACAAGCTAGTTCTTTACCTTGATAACAAGATGTTGTTAGATGGTAAGGAACGCCCAACTCAAGTCCTTTTTTGATAATCTCAGCTTTTGTCATATTAATTAATGGAGTTTCTATTTTGATATTCATTCCAGTTACTCCATTTTTGGTCGCTAGATTGATTGTTTTTGACATCGATTGAATAAATTCTGGACGACAATCCGGATAACCGCTGTAATCTAATGAATTGACACCGAGAAATAAAGCTGATGCTGAAATTACTTCCGCATATGCTGTTGCCAATGCTATGAAAATCAAATTACGTGCAGGGACATAAGTATTTGGAATTTCGTCTGTTAACCCTGAAGTTGGAACATCCAAGCTTATATCTGTCAAGGAACTTCCCCCTATTTGCCTTAACCAATCTAAATTAATTACTTTATGACTCCTTTTATCATAATATTCAGACATTTTAATAGCACTTTCAACCTCACGTGAATGTCTTTGACCGTAATGGAAAGTAATTGGATACAATTCGTACCCTTCATCTTTTGCAATTCCCATACAGGTTGCACTATCCAACCCACCGCTTAATATAACAACTGCTTTCTTCATTTTCATACCTCCTATACCCCTCTTTTATTAGGGTCCCAAATAATTTTGTGTAGTTGAAGACTAACCTTAACATTTACCAATTGATTTGATAACACGAGATTTACCAATTTATCAGGTGGCATAGTTTCCCATACAGGGCTAAATAGAACTGTTCCTTTTTTATACAACTTCTTTAAAATCCTTGTAGCCACCTCAAAATCATTAGAATCGCTAATTACAAATTTAACCTCGTCATTATCTTGCAAATAATAAAAGTTTTCTAAAATCATCTTTTTCATTTCACCACTACTTGGTAGTTTGTAATCTAAGATGAAGCGTATCTTCTTCTTGAAATTTGGGTGACTTTCTCGAAATCTACAAACCTCACTAATGTTAATCGCGCCATTTGTCTCAATGTGAATATCCTCTATATAATCGATCTCCGCTAATGCTTTTAAAAGCATCAACGATCTTTCCCCATGTATCAGAGGTTCTCCACCCGTTAAACAAATATGTTTATTCGGAAATCTTTTAACTTGCTCTACGATTTCTCCTATCGTAGCTGTAAATTCAGGTTTGTAAGGTGCATAACTATACTTTGTGTCACACCAGGTACATCTAAGATTACAATTAAATACTCTTACAAATGTCGTGGGGAATCCTGCTCTAGTTCCCTCCCCTTCAACTGTTTGAAAAATTTCAACCATGGGTATTTTCATATCGTATTGAATGCCGCTCGTTCCTAACATATTTGATCAAATCCTTAAAATACTAGATATTAAGACTCTAAATATTGAATGACTTATGTTAATTAGTTCGAAACATACAATATGGAGAAATACAAATATGTAATATATCCTTACATTTTACTAAATATGGATTTTTGTGTGACAGTAGCCCTACCTGCTCATCATGAAGGAAGATCTGCAGAACTTTTATGAACTTGTACAGAAAACATTAAAAGCAATAAATATTATTGTTATCAGCGCTCCTTTTAGATACGGGTACGACAAGAATCGATTAATTGTGTGCGACCGTAATGATGACTTTTTAATTCAGCTCTTCCGACACTACTAACGTGCTGCATGAGTGGTAATAAGAAGCTATTTGTTTGAATGAAACAAAATGGTATGAGCCAACGTACGCTGAATATACGACTTTACCACCAATGAAGAAACTAAGAATTACTCAATGATCTTCTTCGTTTACACCTAGACCACGTTAGATCCCTCCAATAGAAAGGGTCTTGGGTCGTACTTTTTGTTACAATTCTTCCTGATACAAAAACGAATAACATGCATAAATGAGTCAGCGCTTCCCCAATAAAAATAGCCGAAGAATACTCTACTACCACTAACACAAAAATCATGACAACGACACAAAATACTAATTAATTTCCTTGTTTTTCGATCTACTACAAAATATACCAATATATAGATGGTTTGAAAATAATTTTATTTCGACACTTTTCTTGGGTAATTGTAGAAATAATCGGATTTTTGTAAAAAATGCAGAAACAATCCGCGTTCCACACCTTTTTCTTTAGCCCCCCTTCTCCTTCCTTAAAGGGGGGCTAATACTTTATTTTTCTTGAACAGGTGACGGTTAGAGTTTACGGGTGCTTGATCATCTATGTGCAGTTAGGCCATCTCCTTGAGGATGAATCTCTGCTCCCGTATGAGCTTATCAAAATCAACTCCCAGTCCCTGCAATATAGATAATAGTGCCTCCTCGGAAAGGTCACAGGGGTGATGTAATTTTCCACAGTTAGACATTCTCCCATGTCCTCTACAATCGCACCATCAACTGATAAAAAGTTACGAGTCTTTGTCCATTCTGAGCAGTTATGAAAGTCATACGTACCAGATGTGCCCTGGATAATTATTGAACATACATCGTAACTCTCAGAAATGTACGCACTTTCCTCATCGGAAGCAAACAGAACCATTTCCGGATCGTAGATCACTGTCCAGTTCATATAATGGGCGACAGCTTTGAATGTGAGATTCTTCTCACAAACTGAAACTCATCCCATGTTGCCTCTTGTTCATTATGAGTAACCCAATAAAATGGCAAACAGTTCGGAATCATTGGGCGAATGTCACACTTCACCATTATCAGGCTTACACTAAGGCTCAAACCGTATTCCCCCTCAAAGCAAAAGGCAATAAATTCAATCCTTTTATTAGGTTCATTTTCTTGGTTGGTAATCTCACACTGGGCAAGCCCCGTGGATTCCTGTTTCATCGACCTCGCAACCAACGATCTTCACAGGCGTTTCTTTTCCCTCTGTCCGAGGGTACTGTGTTTTATGCAAAATCCAGGATTTCTAATCCTCCACGTTCATTGTTAAGAGATGTGTTGTAGTCCCACTAATTGTCGGTTGCATGATTCACAGACATATGTTGATCAAGTCCAGATTTGTGTGTAAATTCCCCTCGGTTAGAGAAATAAATTAGCCAATGCGAGTCACTTTAGACATCGCTTTTGTTGCCTGAGTTTCTCGCCATTCCAAATACTCTGCCATATCGAGATATTTTTTGCCGCTTGCCCATTTTTCGTCTATCTCCATAAGCAAAGCCCCGATCAGGCGAATAACAGATTCACGGTTAGGAAAAATGCGAATGACACTCCCGTCGGCGAATTTCTTCGTTGAGTCGCTCCATGCCATTTGTTGTCCGAAGTCGTTTGCGGTACTTTTCAGGGAGTAGAAGAACGGCTGTGGCATCATCAAAACCATTCTCTAAAACGGAAATCGCCTTTGAAGCTTTGGCCTCATACGTTTCCACCGTTTGTTGCAACAACAACCGTGCGGTCTCAAGATCAGGAGCATCCAAAATCGCACGAACACGGGGATACAACTCCTCTTGCAGCTGCTTGGGCGTGGCATCGAGGATATTTCGCATAAAATGAGTCTGACACCGTTGCCACGTCACCCCTTGAAAATGGGTTCGAATACACAGTTCGGAAACAGTTGACTTAGAGAACTCGGTTCCACACAGTTCCTCCGTGATTTGGGCAATTTTTCGAGTTGATACCCCATTCACCACCATCTCCATGAGGGCTAAAACCAAGGCTTGTTCACTTCGCTGATAGCGGGCAAACATTTCTGTCGAGAACTTTCCATTTCGAATCCGTGGCACCCGAAGGGTGATCGTTCCCACCCGCGTCGTCAGTTGATGAGGATATGTACCGTTTCGATAACCTTGGCGTTCATCTGTACGTTCGTACGGTTCCGCAGACAGTTGTTCCGTAGCCTGGGCTTGCAACACCTGATTCAATACCGATTCCAGCAGCTTGGCCACCCCCGAATCCTGCGAATTTCCGAGAAAAAGTTGCTGCAAAAGCTGCGAATCTACAGTAATCTGGTATTGAGCCATTTTCAAAATCCCCTCTCCTGGAATGTTTTCTGGTCAACTTCATTCTAACCGAGGGTATTTGAAATGGCTCTCTTAATTTTAAAGAGACTGTTTTTACACAATTATATGGACTCAACTCCAAAAATGGATATCCGCACTTTTAGTATACATAATATTTTTATGGTTTTATTTTAGTTCTCTCTCTTTTCTTTTGGCTCTGCTAGACTCATTATTGATATCCGGTTAGTAGCAAAAATGTGAATTTCTTTCGCTTTGCTATGTCCTATAATCTCGGTTATAGAAACAAATTTTTCCACTTCATTTAACAGGTACAAACGGGGGATATTTTGGGCTTTTATTCTTCTCACTCTTCCTTTCAGACCACATATCTTAAATACAGGAAATAGACTAATACCTTGGAGGGAAGAATATGACTGAAGATAGACAGCAGCAGTGGCATCATGGACAGCAATGGCACCCTGGACAGCAATGGCACCCTGGACAGCAGTGGCATCATGGACAGCAGTGGCATCATGGACAGCAATGGCATCGTGAGCAGCAAGAATAAATATCCTGAGTAGAAAGGTCATCAGTATTTGCCTTGGTAGTAGCATTACTATGAACCATACGGAGAACACTATCGCTTTTGTTCTTAATTTTAGAATAAAGGAATTTCGATAGCATTCATGATAGTACACTCATCGACAACGAAGTTAGACTTTGTCTACAAACTGAAAATCCCCGAATTCGGGGATTTTCACTTTATTGACAAAACGTTGCTTTTTCTTGAGCTATCATACCGAGACTTTTCTCAATCGCGTTAAGAACGATATCAATTTGCTCGTACAAAATAACTGCAGGTGGCTCGATCCGGATAATGGTCGCATTGTTACCCATACTTTCTGGCACTTGCTCATTTTGCGCTGAAATACCTTTCTACCAGCGAACAAGGCAATTTCCGACACAGTCGCATCGGGATTTTTAAAGAAAGACACATCAGGAAAGACAGGTTGTGTGAAGTAAGAGCCGAAAATAACTCCATCTACTAGAGCAATGAGAAAAATCGCTTTGGGAATGGTTTTGGTTGGCTCGGGTGTTTCCTCAGAATATGTGGTAACAGCCAACTTATAAAATTTTATACATTGTAAACTTTTTTATACATACAAAAACGCATTATGTATAAAAAAATTTACATAATTATCAAAAAACATTGGTATGGATTTTGCGATAACAAGATAATGAATAAAAAATTAAATGGAAAGGGGAATTTCAAATGGCAAGATTTGAAGGAGTTTATGTTGCTCTTGTCACTCCATTTACTACTGATTTTGAAGTCGATTATAAAAGATTGTATGAGCTATGTGATTGGCTCATACAAGAAGGCGTACAAGGACTGGTTCCTACAGGATCACTCGGTGAATATGCTACGTTTACTCCTGAAGAAAGAGCAAAAGTAGTACAAACTGTCATTGAAGCTTCTCGGGGACGTGTACCGGTTGTTGTTGGTTCCGCTGCTCCATCTACGCAACAAGTCATAAAATGGGTTGAATATGCAAAAGACTCTGGAGCTGAAGGTGTTATGGTGCTTCCACCTATTAACTATAAACCTTTACGAAACGAGATTATCGCCCATTATGAAGCTATTAATAAAGTCGGTATGCCTATTGTTGCTTATAACAATCCTAGAGATTACCCAACAGATTTAACCCCTGATTTGCTCGAAGAGATTGCCAAATTTGAAAATGTGGTTGCTGTAAAAGAGTTTTCAGGTGATATCCGTCGCATGCATGATATTCTAGATAGAACAGATTTGGAAGTCATGGTAGGCGTCGATGATTTATCGTTAGAAGGTCCAATGATAGGAGCAACAGGGTGGATTGCCGGTGTTCCTAACGCATTACCTAAAGAGGGAGTTCAATTATTCAATTTAGCCAAAAATGGAAAAATAGACGAAGCATTGAAACTTTATCGTCGTCTTCTTCCTCTATTTCATTATGACGCTAGTCCCCAATTGGTTCAATACATTAAGTATATGATGGAGTTAGCTGAACAACCCGTTGGTCCTGCACGCCCACCTAGACTTCCTTTACATCAAGAAGAATATGAAAATGTAAGGAGAGACTTTGAGAGAGCAGTAGAAAAAATTAAACATTAATTGTAAGAGAAAGGGTAAGGAGTCTTCCTTATCCTTTCCGATTTCTAAAAAATTAAAATTGTCGTAAATAACAATAGGAATGCATACAAACATTGAGCGGGAGGTACGGTTATGAAAACAAAATCATTAATTGAATCCAAAAACTTTATAGGTGGAGAATGGGTATCTATTGACGGAAAGGAAACGATCGTATATAGCCCTTCGAACCTCCAAGAAGAAGTTGGCATCCTTTGCTATTCTTCCGCCAAACATTTACTTGAAGCGGAAAAGTCAGCAAAAGAAGGATTCAAAATATGGTCTAAGATGACAGGAATTGAGCGAGGGAATTATCTATACAAGATGGCAGAGGCATTAGAAAATAGCCTTGAAGAACTAGCAGTACTCGCAAGTAGGGAAATGGGAAAACCAATTGGTGAAATGCGAGGTGAGGTCGTACGTGGCATTCACTTGTTGCGTTATTATGCCGCAGAAGGTACACGCTCAAATGGCGATATAATCCCTTCAAGCGATAAACATGTTATACAATTTTCAAAACGTGTTCCGTTAGGAGTAGTGGGAATTATTACACCATGGAACTTTCCAGTAGCTATTCCTATTTGGAAAATTGCCCCTGCACTTATTTGTGGAAATTCAGTGATATGGAAACCAGCGGAGAATGCTACACTATCTGCTATTAAGTTAACAGAGATATTCCAGCAGGCAAACCTTCCAAGCGGAGTTTTAAATCTTATCGTTGGAAAAGGAAAAGAAGTGGGAAACACCCTTCTCGAAACTACAGATATTCACGCTGTTAGTTTTACCGGTTCATCCACGATTGGAAAGCAAGTCGCTTCCATTTGTGCTAAACGAAACATTAAATATCAGACAGAAATGGGCGGTAAAAATGCTGCTGTTATCCTTCATGATGCCAATATCGAAAAAACGATTCCTATGATATTAAGTGGTGCCTTCCGTTCAGCCGGACAAAAATGTACAGCAACCAGCCGTATCATTGTTGAGGAAAGTGTTTATCCGATCTTTATGAAATCATTCAATGAAGCAGTATCTTTATTAAAAGCTAAAGATCCGTTGCTTCCAGATTCATATCTCGGCCCTGTTGCATCTAAACATCAATATGAAACGGTCTCTTCTTACGTAAAAATGGCTGAGGAGGAAGCAGAAATTATCGCACAAGGATCGATCGAAAGTGATAATGAAGGTTATTTTATTCAACCATTGGTAGTGGCAGGAGTAGATACACAACATAAGTTAGTACAAGAAGAAATATTCGGTCCCGTAACAACGGTGCTAGTAGCTAAAAACTACGATGAAGCGATTCAGTTGTGCAACGAAACTGTGTATGGATTAAGCGCTTCTATTTTTACCACTGATTTATCAAAAGCTCATCGTTTCCTAGAAGAAGCGGAAGCTGGAATGGTAAGAGTAAACCAAGAAACAGCTGGTGTGGAATATCAAGCACCATTCGGCGGAATGAAACAATCCAGTTCTCATTCAAGAGAGCAAGGTCAATCAGCGCTTGATTTTTACTCCCAAATCAAAACTTGCGCCATTAAATATCATTTTTAAACGTATATATAAATCACCCAGTGACATTACATCATTGGGTGATTTTTAATTACGATAAAATAATGGATGACTCACAAAACTCATCATGTGATGTCATCCATTTTTTCAACTAAATACATTGATATGCACCGTACAATTTGTCTCTATTTTCTTTGACATTAGGATAGAACTGGATGATTGCTTTTTCACGAATGTCTTTTACGTTTTTCATTGCTTCTTCCAATTTACGTTTTGCAGTTTCTCTCGATGCCCCGGTGTGCTCTGCTATCGAATAACCAGCTACAAATCCCTGTGCTATTGCAACTTTGGCTCCCTCGATTCCTGTAATATTCCCTGCAACATAAAGGCCTTTTAGAGGTGTTTCCATTCGTTCATTATGTTGTGGGATATGTCCTCCAAGTTCAGGAATATAGTGAAATGGACATCCCGCTACTGCAGCCAATTCAGCTAATGGATATAATCCACCAGATATGCAAACAAAATCCACCTGTACTATTTCTTCCGTTCCCTTGATGGGTTCTCCATCCATCGTAATATCAACTACTTTTACTCCTTCTACTTGCTGATTGCCGACTATTTCAATAGCTGCCTTCCGTAAATGAATCGGTATTCCCCATACACTCATTCCTTTTTTCGGAAGAAAACGAAGGGCTAGCTTACACAATGATTCATTTATCAGTAAGCGACTTCCGAATCTTAATATAGGTGATGGAGCTAAGTGGGATGCTCTCAATAAACTCTTCATGACTTCCATTGGCTTTGCAGCGCTCTTTGATATCTCATTCTTTGGTGGTAACACCATACACGCAATATTAAGATCAGCAAGTTGCAATTCATGCATAATCGCAAAGGAAAGAATATTCGCTCCAATAATCATTCCCTTCTTTCCGACTTTTACACGATGAACATTCGTCATTACTTGTGCGGCTCCTACTGACATGACTCCAGGCAAAGTCCATCCTGGCATTGGGACATGATATTCTGCTGCACCTGTTGCTAGCAAAACATATGGGGCTTGCATACTTCCATGATTGGTGTGAACAAGCCACCCGTGTTCATGTTTATTCAAATGATAAACAGAAATCCCACATGTAATTTCTACTCCGAGCTTTTCTGCTTGAGCAACTAATTTATCCGTTTCTTTAATACCGTTCCACCATGTTCCATCCCTTTCCTGATATAGCTGCCCTAATAATCTTCCCCCGGGTTTTATAAATTCATCAATTAATGTTACCTTAAGACCACATTCCCTTGCAGCAATTGACGCAGCCAGTCCTGCCGGCCCAGCTCCAATAATGACTAATTCACTCATACGTTATTTTCTCCTTTAAATAAATCTTTAATTGGAGTTGGTTGTGTTTTTCCGCTATGAATATCCATGTTTTCTTCCACTATAGTTATGCAAGCCCTTACATGATGACAACCATTTACAGTCACTCGGCACTCAAAGCAATGCCCAATATTACAATAAATCCCTCTAGCTGTACCACTTTCTTCATGCACACGCAACGTCCGAATATTGTTGGCCAAAAGCGCAGCTGCAATCGTTTCTCCTTCGTATGCCTCATAATACTGACCATTGAAATGAAATGGCACTTTCTTGCCGATCTTCATTTCACCTAAAACTGGGTGATCAATAATACGATTGTTCATTTTAAATCACCTAACAGTCCAAATGTAACAGGTCTTACCGGAGCCTGATATTTCAGTGGCATATTGTGAGTGACCGCATTTTCTCCATAATCAGCAACAATCCTATCGATAAAATAGCGACATGTTCTTCCCCCGCAAAATCCCATACCTGCACGGGTTCTCAATTTTAATTCTCTTGATGAGCATTTATATTTTTTTATTGTTTCAACTATACTTTGATAAGTTACTTCCTCACATCGACATACAATAAAATCTGTTGAGGTCTTCATGTCTTTCCTCCTCATTCAATGGTTATAGGTTTTTCTATTTACATAACGAGCAAAAAACATGCCAACAAACGAGGAGAATTACAGTGTAATGCCAAGTTTCTTCATTCGATTGTATAATGTCGCTCGCGTAACACCCAGCCTCTTCGCGCACGCTTGCTTATTTCCATTTTCCATTTGGAGCACCCGTTCAATAATTTTTTTCTCACAAATCTCTAATTCTTCTTTCAGCGATAAAATTTTATCAGTATCAGCATGGGGAACTTCAAACAAGTTATCAATATTTGTACTGCGAGTATCAACTTGATGTACAAAAGGCAAATCGTCTTTTTTTATAATTCCGTCTGTCGCAAGCACTACTAAACGTTCAATAACATTTCTAAGTTCACGTATATTCCCAGGCCAGCTATAGTTGAATAATTCATTCATTACATCTTGGGAGATACCATGAATGGGCCTGTTATATCTGATGGAGAACTCATACAAAAAATAATGAATCAGTTCAATGATGTCTTCTTTTCTTTCCCTCAAAGGCGGAATATGAATACTTATAACGTTTAAACGATAAAACAAATCTTCTCTAAATTTTCCTTCTTTAATCATCTCCTCCAGGTTTTTATTTGTAGCAGCAATGACTCTGAAATCTGCATCTATTTCCTTTGTCCCACCTATTCGATAGAATTTCTTTTCCTGCAACACGCGTAAAAGCTTAACTTGCATTTCGATAGGCATTTCACCAATTTCATCTAAAAATAAGGTTCCGCCTTTTGCTAATTCTATTTTCCCCTTTTTTCCTCTTTGATCTGCCCCTGAAAAAGCCCCCTTTTCATAACCAAATAGCTCACTTTCAAACAAGGATGCTGGAATGGCTCCACAATTTATAGGGATAAATGGGGCGTCTGGTGCTTCACGAGCATCGTGAATTGCTTTGGAGAATAACTCCTTTCCAACGCCGCTTTCCCCTAATATCAAAACAGTTGATTTAGCTGAGCTAATCTTTTTCGCCATTTCAATCGTTTTTCGAATGGTTCTACTTCTCCCTTTTATAAGGCTAAATGAATCCTTTGAAGGTCTTAACCTCGCAACCTCCTGCTCTAACCGATGAACCTCCGCGGAAATATTAAATAATTCCTGGTTTAGACGTACTTGACTTGTAATATCTGTTTCAGATACTACTGCACCTATTATCTTTCCCTCTAAATAAACAGGATTGGAATTAATCAGCACAAACAAATCAGGCCTTGGTTGATGTCGATGACGATGAAGTTTTCTTCCTTGCTTTAACGTTTTTAATATTTCTAGCATATTAGGTTCAAAGAAATCTGTAATAGGCTTACCGATGATATCTTTCCTCGAAACAGAAAAAATTTTCTCCGCTTCTTCTGTCCAGGCACATACTATTTCATTTTTATCGATCACCGTACACGACGCATCCATCGTTTCTAGTACCGTTTCAAAAAAAGCATGCAAGTACTTATACGAATTTAATAAACACTCACACATGATTACAGAATCAACAAAACCAATCGGTTCTCCCTCTTTATTTTTCACTAATAAATACCGGTATTTTTTCACATACTTTATCACCTCTTCAATGGGTGTATCACAATCCACCATCCTGCTCTTCGATAACTTTAAAGGCTCAAAATCAGTGATATAAAAGATATCCTTATCTATAAGAAAAGCTGCATCAGCATTAAAGGACCTTGAAATTTCAGTTTCAGATTTAAAAATAATAACGTGTTTATTCGTGATTTCCTTTAAACTAGGAAATTTAAAATTCATGTGTATCCCTCCTACATAACGTATAATATTTTTTACACATTCTAAAAAATTTTACATAATTATATTATTCATGTAAAAATATTTTGTCAATTCAGAATCAATTAAAAGCGTTTGTTATTGGCATGATTCTTGCTTCCTAAAATATTACTAGAAACATCGGAAAGGAGGGAACATATTGAAAAAAAACTTTGACGTAATCATTATAGGAGGAGGGATTATTGGAAGTGCTATCGCTTATTATGTATCGAAATCAGGAATGAGTGTGGCGGTATTAGAAAAAAACGAATTAGCAAGCGGAACATCGTCCAGATGTGATGGAAACATACTAGCGATCGATAAAGACCCGGGATTCGATAGTCAAATGTCTCTAGCTAGTCAGAAATTAGTGAATGAATTAAGCAAAGAATTGGAACATCACTTTGAATATAGGGCACCGGGCAGTATTTTAGTATGTGAAACTGAAGAGGAAATGATTGCTGCAGAAAAATGGGTAGCACGCCAAAAAGAAGCGGGGCTTCCCTTTAAAATGTTAGATCGCAGTGATATTAGACAGGAATCCCCTTTTTTTGCTGATGATTTATTAGGAGGGCTGGAATGCGAAACAGATTCAACCGTTAACCCTTACCTGTTTTCATTTGCATTAGCAGAGGGAGCAAAGAAAAAGGGAGCTAACATTTACACCCATACTGAGGTTCATTCCATTAAAAAATCAACTACGGGGGATTTTAAAATCGAAACATCCAGCGGATTATTTACAGCAAAAAAAGTCGTGAATGCTGCTGGGATATGGGCTCCCATGATTGGAAAGATGCTCGACATTCCTATTCCAATTAAACCTAGAAAAGGTCATATTATTGTTGCATCAAGGCAACAACCTGTTGGCCTTAGAAAAGTTATGGAATTCGGTTATCTTATATCTAAGTTTGGAGGCCAAAGAAAAGTAGATCCGCCAACTGAAAAATATGGCGTGGCTTTAGTATTTGAACCAACAGAGAGCCAAAATTTTTTGATTGGAAGTAGTAGAGAATTTGTGGGAATGAATACAACTGTAAATATTGATGTTATTAAATGCATAGCACGCCGTGCCATTCGGTTCTATCCTAAAATGGCGGACATGTTAGTCATTCGAACGTATGCTGGTCTGCGCCCATGGACAAACGATCATCTACCTATTATTTCTCACGTTGACGAGGTTCCTGGATTTTATATTGCTGCTGGCCATGAAGGCGATGGAATCAGTTTAGCCGCTATTACGGGAAAACTAATTGATGAACTAATCAAAGAGAAATCACATACAACAATTCCTATCGAACCATTAAGATACGATCGCTTTAAAGTCAAAGGAGTTGTACATTCATGAAATTCCAAAAAATCTTCCATACTATTGATACTCATACCGGAGGAAATCCTACAAGAACAGTTATTAGTGGTCTTCCAAAATTAGAAGGAAAAACAATGGCTGAGAAAATGCTGCACATGAAAGAAGAATATGATTGGATTCGAAAGTTCCTTATGTTTGAACCAAGGGGGCATGACGTAATGTCAGGTGCTTTGCTTATGGAACCCTGCCATCCTAAAGCGGATGTAGGTGTAATCTATATCGAAACAGGCGGCTATTTGCCGATGTGCGGGCATGATACCATTGGTTTTTGTACAGCACTAGTTGAAGCTGGTCTGATACCAGTTAAGGAACCTTATACCGATCTAAGTTTAGATACGCCAGCTGGTCTGGTAAAAGTCAAGATTAAAGTAGAACATGGTCAAGCGAAAGAAGTAACATTCCATAATATCCCATCTTTTCTGTTAAAAAGCATACATGTTAATGTAGAAAACATTGGAGAGGTTTACTGCGATATCGCCTATGGAGGAAATTTTTATGGTATTGTCGATGCACGAAAAATTGGATTAGAACTTGTAGCAAGCAATGCTGCAAAAATTATCGATACCGCCGTTAAAATTCGCGACACAATCAATCAAATAACTGACGTCGTCCACCCCGAGCACTCGTTTATTAAAGGATTAACACATATTGAGTTCTATACGGATCCTACCAAGGAAGAAGCACATTGCAAAAATACAGTCGTTGTACCGCCGGGAGGAATTGATCGCTCTCCTTGCGGAACAGGTACCTCGGCAAAACTTGCTACATTGTATGCACGAAACGAAATCAAAAAGAACGAGCTCTTTGTTCATGAAAGCATTATTGGAAGCCTTTTCAAAGCGAAGATAGTCGATATTACAAAAGTAAAAGAATTTGAAGCAGTCATACCTGAAATTACTGGCTCAGCTTGGATAACAGGGATGCATACATTCATCTACAACGAAGATGACCCGCTAAAGGAAGGATTTTTACTCATACCACCTATGCCAATCAATCATTAATCCTTTTTACCATTCCTGCCAATCTATCTACTTTTCCACATCAGCTGGATTTAAACATTCCATCCAGCTGATGAAAAACAATCACAACGATAGTAACTATGTTTATTAAACAGAGGGGTGAGGTTACATGTCAAATCAAGGGAAGTTTAAGAGAGAACTTTCACTGTCTGATCTTACTTGGATAGGATTTGGAGCTATATTTGGTTCAGGGTGGCTCTTTGCTGCTAGCCACGTTTCTGCCATTGCAGGACCAGCTGGTATATTATCATGGGTTATGGGAGGTATAGCCGTTCTGCTATTAGGATTCGTTTACTGTGAACTCGGCGCTTCCGTCCCACGTGCAGGAGGTGTCGTTCGTTATCCTGTTTATTCCCATGGTCCACTTATGGGATATCTCCTTGGCTCTATAACATTAATTGCTTATTCAAGTCTTATTGCCATTGAGGTAGAAGCAGCTCGCCAATATGCTACCGCATGGTGGCCAAGCTTAACTCAAGAAGAATCTACGCTGCCAACGTTATCTGGATGGTTATTTCAATTTTGTTTACTTTGTCTTTTTTTCATCTTGAATTATTGGAGTATACGTACTTTTGCTCAGTCGAACACAATTATAACCATTTTTAAATTCTTCGTACCAACGATAACTATCATTGTTTTATTATCTCACTTAAAACCAGCTAATTTTTCTGTAGGTGGATTTGCACCATCCGGAATATTCGGAATAGAATCTGCTATTTCTGTAGGTGGGGTTATTTTTGCATATCTAGGGTTAACACCCATTGTTTCGGTTGCAAGTGAAGCTAAAAATCCGCAGCGAACGATTCCAATCGCCTTAATATTGTCCGTCGTTCTGTCCACAATTGTATATGTTCTCTTACAGGTAGCATTTCTCGGAAGCATACCAACGAATATGCTGGAAAATGGATGGGCAGGAATTGACAAACAGTTTAGTCTCCCATTTAAAGATATTGCTGCGGTTCTTGGACTAAATTGGCTCGTATTTTTTATCGTTTCTGATGCGATCATCTCCCCGAGTGGAACGGGTAATATCTATATGTCTACAACTCCACGTGTTGTATATGGATGGGCCCGTAGCGGAACATTATTCAAAGTATTTACAAAAGTCGAACAAAAATCAGGAATTCCTCGTCCTGCTGTTTGGTTATCATTTATTTTATCAGTATTCTGGACTCTTCCCTTTCCGTCATGGGAGTCTTTAATCAGTGTTGTTTCAGCGGCGTTAGTATTAAGCTATGCATTTGCTCCAATCTCTGCGGCAGCTTTCCGACACAACGCACCGGATCTGCCCCGTCCATTTCGATTAAAAGGAATGGCTATTTTATGTCCACTTTCATTTATTATTGCTTCATTAATCGTATACTGGTCTGGTTGGAAAACGATTTCCTGGTTACTCGGTTCTCAAATCGTTATGTTTATCGTTTATTTATTCTTTAAAAAATGGGTTCCTACTGAGAAAGTAAGTTTCACACAACAAATAAAATCCTCATGGTGGCTCGTATTTTATTACGCAACGATGATGATTGCTTCCTATCTCGGATTATTCGGAGGTATCGGTGTCCTTAAACATCCTTGGGATATCATTTTCGTTGCCATACTTTCTTTAATCTCTTACTATTGGGGAACGTATACTAGCCTGCCAAAAGCAATATTTGATGATGATGAAGTTGAAACAAACGAATCCAATCCAATTCATGAACATCTCGTCGGTTAAAAAGGAATTATCATGGTAGCATCGGTCGGTAATGGCGGGGGGCGCCAATCTTCTTTCTACCTGGCTCGGTAAGCAATTCAAGACACTAGATGGAACTTCAATGGCTGCTCCCCACATTTCCGGCCTTATTGCTTTACACCTAGCTACAAGAAATTGACACTCCGCACGGCTGAAGCGTAGAAAAGAATATCATGAGTGACTACAGAGAAAAATGAAGAAATGGTACGCATTGCAAAAGGTTTCCAAACAAATGTACATAATGTTTCCGTCTTGTTGGGAAAATATCTTTATAAAAAGCTACGCATACCGAGGAGTGAGTGCATCAATGAAGCGTTTAACCATCCTTACTGTTTTCGTCCTGTTCGTTTCCTTATTACCGCTTTATGCAACAGGAAGTTATCAGGATACTCCGTATCACTTCGGCTTTAAAAAAAGTAAAAACGGTCAGCTTCCCTCCATTGACGAAGAGGGGTTTAAGGAACTTTTGGCAAAGCATGAAGCTATCTTTTTGGGGGATACGACCAAAAAAGAGCTTTACCTCACCTTTGACAATGGTTATGAGAATGGCTACACAGCGCAAATTTTAGATACGCTGAAGGAGAAAAAAGTCCCGGCGACTTTTTTTGTTACTGGACATTATGTCAAAAGCCAGCCCGAATTATTACAACGAATGGTGAAGGAAGGGCATATCATCGGGAATCATTCCTGGAGTCATCCGGATATGACCAAAATTTCAAACAGCAGGATGAAAGAAGAACTGGAAAAAGTAAAAGAAGAGGTAATCCGAATGACCGGACAAAAAGAGGTTTCCTTTTTGCGTCCGCCGAGAGGGATTTTTAGCGAACGGACGCTGGCAGTAAGCAAACAGCTCGGGTACACAAATGTCTTTTGGTCTCTTGCCTATAAAGATTGGGATACCAAGGCGCAAAGGGGCTGGAAATACGCATACGATAATTTCATGGCTCAACTTCATCCGGGTGCGGTCATTTTGCTTCATTCGGTTTCTAAGGATAATGCAGAAGCTCTGGAAAAAATTATCGATGACGTACGAAAAAAAGGGTATGAATTTAAAAGTCTTGAACAAATACGCACGAAAAGAAGATAATCGTTCGAGCCAAAATAAGGGCCAAACCTTGCACCTCGTCTTTTCCTCGTGGCAACCAAAAAAATGCCACTCTCTGCTTCAGACAGAACGCGGCAGAAAAACATCTGGGCCATTCAGTGAGGGAGACAGTTGATACCGTATCCCGTTTTGTCTGAAACGTTGCCGGGAAAAGGAAAAAAGAGCTTGGTTTGGCCCCTATTTTGTCGCTCTTCTCTTTTCCTGCGGTTTTCATCGTGGGATGAAGGACGGTGTTGCTCGGTAATCCCTTCATGTGATGGCTTAGAAACCGTGTGGAGTGTCAATTATACAATGGTAGCTTAATAACAAAGGTCGTGCCTTCTCCTTCGACGCTTTTAACCTGCAATGTTCCTTTATGCTTTTCGATAATTTCTTTACTGATAGCTAGTCCCAAACCGGCTCCACCTGTCACTTGAGAACGAGATTTTTCCACCCTGTATAATCTTTCCATTATATACGGTATATCTTCTTCTGGAATACCAGGCCCAGTATCTTCAATCTCTACAATTCCGTAATGTTCATTACGCTTCATTCTAACAAAAATGATACCTCCCGAAGGTGTATATCTTCGTGCATTTTCTAATACATTCAGCAAGACTTGACCAATTCGCTGCCTATCTCCTTTTACATACAAGGAGGTGCTGAAAGGTCGGTACTCAAGTCGAATCCCCTTCTCCTCTACGGGAACTTCGACTAATGACAAAGCGTCTGTAACTGCATCTTCAAGCGAGAAGCGCTCCATGCGGAAGGAAAAATCACCTTGTTCCATCCGTGCCAAATCGAATAAATCTTGGACAAGCCGCTGCAATCGGTTGCTTTGTTCATAAATAATTTTTGCATATTCGGCATTCTCTCCCTCTCGTTGTGAATGAGCCAGGATTTCCGAATACCCTTTAAGATATGTAAGCGGAGTGCGCAATTCATGGCTAACATCCGCTAAAAACTCATTACGCTGCTTTTGATAAAAGCGAACGCGATCTGACATATGATTAATGGATGCAGCCAATTGTGCGACTTCATCACCACCTCTAACAGGCAATCTGGTAGCATAGTTCCCCTGCGCAATTTCACCTGTTGCTTTTTTCATTTCCAAGAGGGGACGAACGAGCATACGAGAAATGATAAATAAAATTCCCGCAACGACAAAAACGGTAATGATGCCGCTAATCACTAGCATTTGCTGCAAAATATTGACTGCTTCACGAATCGGCGCTGTGGGACTAAACATAACAACAGTTCCAGCCACTTCCCTATTCTGTAAAACAGGTGAATAAGAAACAAGAAAAGGTTTTGTATTCCAATCTTTTTCTATCGATGTTTCTCCTTCTTGCTTATTTTCACTGGCCTTAAGATACTCCCGATGCAAAGAAGTAATTGGACTTGAGCTGGCGATAACCTGTTTTTTTTGATCAAGAATGACAACCATGTTTCTTGAACCCTTCTCCATACGAACAACATGCTGAATTGTGGTTGGTTCGAAATGATCGCTTAATACATTCGCATGACTGTTCGCACGTTGTACTAATTCCTCATTTACATGCGAAAGATAGAAAGTTAGGAAAAGAGAATATAAAATGTTGCCCAACGAAAAAAGAATAAGCAAAAAAACAAACAATAATAAAAGGCCAAGCTTAATTGATACACGATTACGAATAAATTGTACTAGTGCTTGCATGTTCATTGCGCTTTGTACCCGATTCCCCATACTGTTTTGATAATATCATGGGCAGGCGCTCCCGCTGCCCGCAACTTCTCCCGCAAATTTTTCACATGAGTATCTACTGTACGATAATCCTCGACATCTTGATTTGTCCATATGAGAGCAAGTAAATGTTCCCTGCTAAATACTTGACCCGGGTGTTTCATCAATATGTAGAGTAATTCGTACTCTTTTCTGGTTAATGAAAGCATTTGTTGGTTATACCATACTTCACGCTTTTCACTGTCCAACGTAATACCACCATGAATCAGCAGGTTTTTATTTCGATAATTCCCATCTTCAGGATGATATCTTTCACTTCGCCGTAACAAAGCCTGTACTCTTGCTAACAATTCTTCTTTTTCAAAAGGCTTTGTAATATAGTCATCTGCACCTAAACCCAACCCTTTCACTTTATCTCTCGTTTCATCTCGCGCGGTCAACATAATAACAGGAACATTCGAGATTTCCCTCACGCTTTCGCACACCTCCCACCCTGACATACCGGGCATCATGATATCAAGCAGAATAAGCCCGTATCTATTGCTCCGAACGGCAGCTAGCGCCTCTTCTCCTGAGGATACTTCGTGAGTCGCATAGCCTGATTGGCGTAAATACAGCGAGAGAAGCCGACGCATCGGTTGTTCGTCGTCAACAATTAAAATAACTTTTTCTTCTTTCATCCTACTTCTCATCCTCTCTGAGCCTGTTCAGAATTCGTTCATATTCTTTTTCCGAAATCTCACCTTTAGCAAACCGCTCTCCGGCAATATGAATGGCATGCTCAATTGAACTTTTTCCTTCCGCCAGAGACTCCATACAGCCTTTTAGCTATCTTAACCTAAAAAATATAAACAAAGAACGAAGGAGACACCGACATCTCCTTCGCTACCATCAGCTTATTCTGACAGATCGTTACGATCTACTTTTACAGGATTCTTATATCCTTCATACTCAACCGTTGTCATCATGCCCGTGCTTGCATGGTGCAGGTCGTGGCAATGAAACATCCAATTCCCCGGATTGTCAGCCACAAATTCTACTTCATACGTCTCACCAGGTTTGACGTTTAACGTATCTTTTATCAGCGGCGAGCCGCTTACCGGTTTCCCGTTCTTGGACAGCACTCTGACGAAGTGGCCATGCAAATGCATTGGATGGTTCGCTTGCCCTTTATTTTCATACGTCACTTTCACATATTCGCCTTTTTTCACAATTAATTTTTCCGTATCCGGGAAAGACTTGCCATTGATTGTATATTTCATTCCCATATCAGAGCTATGATCCATAACATCCTCAAAAACCATTTTAAATTCTTTATCATATTTTCTTCGCTCTGTTTTAGCTGTCGCTTTACCGTACGTTGTAATATCAAGCAGCTCCGTTGTTACCTTGCCGGTTTGCGCAACGCTCTTGTTATCTTGATTTTGTACCATGATTTTTACATCTTTTGCTGCCGGACGCTTGGTACGATCTAAAATTTCAAAGCTGGAAGATGGAATAGTCAGTACCACATCATATCTCTCACCTGGTCCAATTGGGAGCAACTTACCTTTCACTTCTAGAGGCTGTTGAATATCTTGTCCATCGGTTGTTACGATTCGATATGGAACATTACCGAAATCCATCAAACGAAGCTGGTATCCGGCATTAATAAAACGTAGCCGCACCACTTCTCCTGTTTTTGCGACCAACGGTTCAATAAACGAACTGGACTTTCCATTAACTGTAAATAAGTCATAAGAAGCCATGTGATCCATCATATGCATGGATTGGCCCTTGCTGTTTTTCATGTTATCGGACATATTCATAGTACCCATTTTCGAATGATCCATTCCATGCATCCATTGATTGTTGCCATTGCTATTATTTTGACCGGACATACTGTCTATATTCATGTTAGAATGGTCCATTCCTTGTTTAGAACTTTTTTGGTTTGCCGCTGCTGTTTCCCATTCATCAAGAATCAGCGTATAATCTTTATCCGTCTTCAGTTCATCTTTCTTTTCTACAATAAACGCACCATACAATCCTCTATCCACCTGTTCTGCGCTATTTTTATGAGAATGATACCAATACGTTCCCGGAACAGTTGCCGTAAACTTGTACGTAAAGGACTCTCCAGGTTTAATGGAATTTTGCGACATCCCCGGCACACCATCCATTTCAAAAGGTACCGGATAGCCATGCCAGTGAATGGTTACATTTTCGGACAACTCATTTTTCAAGTTAACGACTACTTCTTGCCCCTGCTTTACCCGAATTTCCTGACCTGGAACCTTCCCTCCGTATGTCCAAACCGGCAATGTAATCCCCGGCTTTCTTGTCGCGACTCTTTTGCTACTAAATCTACAATCACCCGATTCGCCTGATTTGCAATTTGGGTTGCTGATTGTTTCGTTTCTTTATTCTCTGCTTTCACTGGTGGCTCGGTTGCTGAGTTTTTCTCCATCTGGCCGCAGGCGGTCAGAAGAAAGGCACCTGTGGCAATACCAGCAAAAAGTAATGTCTTTTTCATTTTGCCTCTTCCCTTTCTATTGTTTCTCTTCACTTTTTTATAAATATAAAGAACAGGTGTGAAGAAACTGTGAAGAACCTTTATTTAAATTTAGGCACATACACCTTCCACGACAGATATCCTCTCTCATAAAAACAGACCCGAGTATGCCGTTTCTAGCAAAAACTTCGGGCCTTCCCTTTTTCCTTATTTTTCGTAAAAAATTATTCAAATGAAATCGCGTTTTATAAGACAGAATTTTCTGTAACCTGTTTAAGCTTCTCTATAATTCGCCGCTTTCGATACAGCATTCTTCCGGCTTCCGCGACTTCTTCAACCGTACTCTTGTTGATATAAGCGCCAAACACTACGCCAATGATTGGAATCAATTGAAAAAGTTTTTTCCAGCCAAAATTATCAATATAATTCATGGCCGTTTCTTGCCATCCCTGAAGCTGAGCAATAACTTCTCTGTCCTTTCCTTCTTGACCAAACGCACCTAACTCTTCAATGATGGCCTTCTTTCCTACAATATCTGAGGAAACAAACTGCATACACTTAATGATAAAAATGCGTTCTTGTTTCTCTTTCGGGTCATAGCCATAGCAAATGGCGATCTCCTGTAACACTTTCAGCGAAAGGCCAAGCAAAGCCGGGATATCAATTGCCAGGGTAAACAGACCGCCAATTCCCGTGGTAGCTCCCTGTACTATCGCCATGTTCGTACGCGATTTGCCAATCTCCTCGGCAGCCTTGTCCATAACCTCTAACGGATAATGAGCTACACCCGAAATTGTTAAAAGAGCATCGAAATCCTGTGAAGCGAATGTTTGCAATCGCTCCAGCGTTTGCTTTTCGCTAATTAAATATTGCCCACCTGTTTGAATATAACTTCCCACTTCATCAATGGCCTGTCCAATTTTGTCCCGAATCAACTTTGGGGTAATCTTATCCAAAAGAACAAAAGGAAGTCGACCTAACTTTTCCCAGAACCACAAATCCTTCTGCTCATTTTCCCACGTCTCCACTCGTTTTAGCTCTTGCATCAAATACTCTTTTGTTTCTACCTTATTCAGAACCATTTCACCCCAGTGAAAATATAATTAAACCATACAGTAAAACGTTATGGTTACCATTGTCTTCGTCTTCTTTATACGCAAAACTTAATATAAGGTTGCAAATTCTTTAGATGGTGTTGCAAAACTAATAATCGCTGAAATAGAGTTTTTCAACACCATCTTTCATTATGTAACTAAAGCATGTGAATGATATTTAACTTATACCATTTCTCTTGCCAGTTCTTTTTTTGTAATCGTTCTTCATAAATCTCAGCTTTAGTATCAGCGTTTCGAATAAAATGTTCAGTAGGTCTAACAATCAAGTTAATAAGGTCTTCTATGCCACATGGACAAGTCAAAATAACATTATTTTCACTGTCTAATTGAACACCAACCGCTGTTGCTGTTTCTGGAAATTTAGAAATAGCGTCTTCTGAAGATTTATAAGGGCTGTCGTTATTTCTTATATTCATCCTTGCCTGGTTCTTTACTGACCAATTAATATTCGGATTCATATGCCTAAGTTTTTCTTCAAATTTCTTTTCTGTACTACTATCTATGTTCTTTGAATCGAAATAAACGACATCAACATCTTCTAATGGAGTCGCTACTTTAAATCCATGCAGAACGTCCCAAACTTTTGAACGGATAAATCCTGCACAAACCCAGCAGTCAGGCAAACGTAAATCCTTAACAAGGGTAAGAATCTCCATCATCAATTGGTCGTTTTTAATTAATTCAATTATATCCTGTTCACTTTGAATGTTGTTCATTACATAAACCTCTATCCTTCTTAATTATATAAACAATGATAGGAAAATAATATTTATCGTTATTTTTTTGATTCCAACATCTCACTCTTGCCTCCCTTAGCCATGCAAACTTCCCGCCAACCTGGGACGATGACGATAGGGACCGACCGGAATTTGAATCAGGCTGGTTTTTCCTTGTGAATCCATCTTGTAGATCTCATCACACAAATTCGCATCAAATCCGAGGAGCGGGTGTCCTCCCATCCCAATGGCGGACGCCGCCAACAGTAATCGCTGCACGAGCATGCCCGCTTCCATTTGTTGGATACGATATCCTCTGTATCCCAGTACCGTTTTGAGGTGATCCTTGTCTCCTGCCACGTGTAGGCAGAGCGGTACTTGAAACAGATTTACATTGTCCGCAGCCATTCCGTGCTGTAGCCAGAACCGATGATCTCCGAGACGTACCCGCTGTAGCGCATGGGCAGCACTGTCATAATAATATGCACCATCCGAAATACCTTCAACGCTATACAAACAACCATACAGTGAGACACGGGACTTAAGTCCCTCATGTACTCCATCCAAATCATTTCGATACGAAAAGGAAGCCACCGCCTCTTGCAGCAGAGCGGCTAACTGCGGTTGACTTACCTTGCCCAAAACAAAATCTATATCCGGTGAATATCGCTTTCGGCAGACCGACGCCAGATCATACGACAACCGCTTCACATGGGGCAGCGCCACCGCCTGGCCCTCACAAATAACGTTCTTCTTCCCCTCGATCTGCCGAAACATTCGCGATGATTCCATCAGGGACGCTTCGTTCATCTTGATCAGCATCGGATACTCCATGATCCTTCGTGACCTGACATAGTGATCATGCTGAACCGCTGTCAACTCTCGGCACAATTCGGTGGCAGAGACAATCCCGTCTATGCTATTCCTATTAGAAAACCAAGTGATCGCCGGCTCCATCGACAGTGGAATAACCGCATATACACTCTCCTCCTGTTCAGATAGCCCAAGCAGATGGTTGATGGCCCGATCAAGAAATTGAAAGTATACTCCCGATGCGAAGCCAAACCGTTTTGCCACTTTCAGCAGCTGCCCGATCAGCACGCCAGCATCCAGTCCTTGCAGACGATAGGCAAAGTTATTGTATTTAAAGAAATTTTTCCAAAACATCGTCGACACAAAAACAGTACCAAAACAAGCAGACATGTCACAGCGATTGCCAAGAGCCCGGGCTAGATATGAATCAAAATCGCCTTCTCGCAACAACACCAAGCGGTGGTGTGCCACATCATAATGGTACACCCCGGCAGGCAAATCTTCCAGATTCAAATACACGTATAATTCGTTTGGATATAATGCTCCACCGGAGGGAACAAACCGCCGGTACGACTGCATTAGGCTTACCGCTTGTTCCGTGGAATCCGAGGCAAAGACTGACTGGCAGAATTGAGTAAGCCCGAATACGTACCAAAGAAAATGACCGATTCCGCGAAGATCAGGCTTCGCGGGTGCTTCCCGTCCTTCGAGCGTGAGCGGTACTTCCGAAGACAATGGAATCACAGGTAAGCCACGGTAGAGCTTATACGCAAGCGGTGCGTCTTCCCAGTCCACCTCTAAGTCCGGTGGCCTTGCCTTGTCAATGTCAAAATGTAGGTTGTGAAGAAATGCCTCCAGACTCATCCTTCTCTCCCCCCTAGTTATCCTCGTCATGGCTTATGGAAACGGATGCGGATGTGGATTGAGCTGTTCAAGCGTCAGCGGTTGCTTCGCATACCCGAGTTCTACCGGTACCCGGAGCACCCTCTCCAGCCCTATCACACGAGTAAAGTGATATCCGAATGTCATCGGTAACATTCCCGGAATCAGCACTTTCACGCAATACAGTCCATTTCGTATGATTTCCGGTGTCGTCTGGTCCACCACAATTACATCGAGGTTCAATTGGCGAAACACCTGAAGAATGTCCTGCAGATCATCGGTCAGGTCTGCATGCCTCGCCTTCCACTTGAATTCCTCGTCAAACGTTCGCAATGGACGATTTTCATCCAGCAAAAATTGCAGGCGCTCCTGCGCTTGCGGCAAACTGTACAGCATGGAATGGTCCTCCATCTGCTGCACCAGGGACGGATCGTGGAGCATCCGCACATACTCCTCCTTGTTCATCTCAAATTTCTCGTCAAGCGTTAGCATCAGTCCGGCCAACTCGTGAATCGCACCTTTCGTCGCCCGTACCGGGTCCAGATGAGCTCCGGCCGCACAAATGAGATTCACTCCCTTTTGTTTTCTGTTTTTCGCCAACGCCCAAACGCTTGGAATCCCGTGCTCCATCGTCGCGTTAAACAAATACACATCATATCCCGCCACCGCCCGCAAACGGTCGACCATCAACTGCAATTCTTGGTCATTAGCAGAATAAGGGTCAATGCGTGGGAGAGGCAGCTGCGCGTACCAAGTCATCAGGAACGAATCGCGCTCGACCACTTCCATAATGCCGTAGAAAATGGCCTCCTCCAAACTTCCGCCTAACGCGCATCCATTGGAAGTTTCATAGACAAAGCCATGCCCACAACCCAAGCCGTAATAGGCGAGCCGCTCCGGAACCAAAATTGGACGTTCTTGTAAAAACGAATAGCCCCATACCCAATCCATTGGGCGATCAGGATGAAACGGTTGAAATGGAAAACCGGGCCGCGCATACTGTTCCTTCGCGTGCACCCCGACCTTAAGGGGGTTGAGTGCTTGATCTTCCAGATTGCGGTAACTGTCATGAATTACCGTTCGTTTGCCATGAGGTGACAGGCCGCAGTATCGCTCCAATCCCTCCAAAATGGCAGTCAACTCGCTTACCGCATAGGAATGAGTCCGACCTGCTGTTCCCTCGTCTCCCGCGAACAACGGCAGATTTACACTTACATCGGCAAACGGCGACATAAGGTCATACATTTTACCATTCAAAAGGCCCATCCGGTAATCCAGATAGTCTTTGACCAAAACTTTATTCAGGTCATCCATCGAACGGCAGCGATAACTGTCGGTGCTGATCTTAGGACTTGGTTGGAGTGAAATTCGGGCCGCGATCAATGAATCGTCGGGTAATCGGCCACAAACCGGACACAACGGGTCAGGCAGAAAGAAGTGGCATGAGCTCTTCAGCGTTTTCAGGTTGATCAAAAACACCCGTCCTTCCGAATAAGCCTGGCTGCCCTGCAGCACCCTCTGTGCCTCGGCCCCGAGCAGGTGAGCTACCTGCAAAAGTCCTGTGCGCGATGCCCACGCGTCACATGGCACTCCCCCGTGCGCCGCCAGCCTCTGTTGCAGCTCCCACATCTCCTTACGGTCGTGTCCTGCCATGAGGCGTCGCCTGTCGGCACACCTGGAACACCCTGGCGTACCCGGGCGAACCAGCGGTCCGACTATGCCTTCGCCAAATGAAACGAAGCCTCGCAGCCAGGGGATGCCGATTGGTCGCAGCACTTCTTCCGCCTTTTGATGAACGGAAGGATGCCAGGCATCGTGCAACACCAGAGCCAACTCCGTCGCTTCCGGTACTCCTGCCTCGAAATCTGTCTGACGAACGACCTGGTATTGAGCGGACAGTTCTCCGTACACGTGCTCCGCCAACAGCCCTTCTCCGACAACTGCCACGAAAGCGCTCATCGGGATTCCTCCTCTCGCAGCAGCACGCCAAACACCCCTGCCAATTCCTCTTTCAAAAACGGTTCCAGCGCCAGATCAAAGAGCAAGAGCCGCGTGCGGTTTCGTTTCAAGACCTGCAAGGAGGACTGTAGAACCTCCGATTGTGTCGTCTCTTCACATGCGGGAATCACAAGACTTAGCGATGCTTTTTCTTCCAGGAGCACAGATGAAACCTCTAACGCGTGTGTCGTAGGACAAGTCGCTTGGTTTTGTGCCTTCATAAGCGCCTGTTGCAGCGCCTTCCGCAACGCCATTGTTATATTCAAACCTACACTGCCATACCAGCGACCGCTCGTACCGACCCATACCACAGGGAAGCCGCGCACTTCCTCTCCCAAGCCGATCATCGGTGCTCCCTGCATTGTGGTCAGTGCCTGCAAATAAAACCGGCAACGTTCATCTTCTACCATACCCAACTGCACTCGAAAGACAGAAGGTTTCAGATTGGCCTGTTGCTTGCCCAACTCTTCGGCCAAACATCTTTGCAAACCGCGGCAAACACCTTCCGCAACCGTTTCCCCCACTCCGACACCGACAAATTCCTGCGATTCTACCATACTATCCTCTACTTCCTGATGTAAGGAAAGCGTCGTAACGAGCAGACCGACCATTCGCGACACATACGCTTCAATCCCGGCCAGCCCCGCTTCCCGCCGCGCCTCCTCATGCGTCAGATCTGCACAGACAATGTCTGGCAATAGCTCAGCCGGCCCCTCCGACAGCGGATCAACTGCCTGAACTCGGCACTGGGCCAACGGAATCTGCTTCAAATCTCCCTCCTCCCAAATATGGAAAATTCCTGATTCCGCCGATGTCAACTGGCTGAAGTAAGGAAGTAATCCGCTCGGCTCTCTTCTGCTCGAGCTCCGTTCAAGAAGAAGATCAAAATCTTGAACCCATTCAGCTGACACACGTCCGGTCACCAGCGGATGGGGCAGGAACGAATGCCAGTTTCCTTCTAACGTCTCCAGATCAAGCAGGAAGAATTGATTCGTCTGTTCCGATTTCGTCACTCCCGTCACCTTTTTGAACAATTCAAACACGAGCACATTCGCCAACATCGCTCCCGCTGTGGAGGAGAAGGCGTGCAGCCCCTGGTCCTTGCAAAGCGCGGATTGGTGGATGCGGCGCCACGCCGACTCCCAGCATCCCTCAGAGTCTGGATGCACCAGTGGGCCCGCCATACCCATCTGCTGCAGACATATGGCGGGGAGTAACACCTTCTTCTCCTTCCTACAAATCGCATGAAGAACCCGCAGTTCCTCTACATTACTCTCCTGCGACACATACAAAATCGAATCAAACGGCTGCACAGCCTCCCGCCAAGAACTCATCCCCCCCTTCTGCAAGGTGACCTCCTCTACCGCCACCTCAGGGTCCGTTTTGCGGGCATGTGCCACCAGCTCCACCAACCGCAGCCGATTGGTCGGCACCGAGTCCATGATCAGCACGTGGAACTTGGGCAATCCGGATTCGAGCAACGCAGAAACCAACGAGACAAAAAAAGGACCAGAGCCAACCGCCAACACTTTGGCCTGACGATAGGTTTGAAAACGGTATGCACCGGAATCGACAAAACTGTCTAAAAACTCAATTTGAGAAGCATACTTTTTGAGAACCTGCTCCGTCAATTGATGCGGACGGTCTTGGCTCACATCCCGAACAAAGCCGTTTTGGTACAGAATTTCTGCGATTTCATATACCCGGCCTCGATATTGGTCCGGCAATCCGTCTGTCAAATCCTCCAACGTGTGCTCTCCGTTGAACATGGGCATCAGTTTTTCAATCCACTGGTCGATCGTACTGCCTTTCATACGGAACGAGCTTACGTTGTTCCGAAAATACACACCGCCGTTTGGATCAGGGAGAAAAAATGTGTCCCTTTTCACTTTCAGGCGCGTAGAAGGGGGCAAATTTGTCATTACACTCCTCCTTACCATGATCTGTTCTCAAATTCTGCACCATCACCTTCACCATAATCTTATGTACTGCTATTTGTCCCTTATGTCTACTCTTGTAGAAAAGAGCCCCTGCAGCAACTTATGCAGGGGCTCTTCTCCTTATGCAACCACGGTTTCCGTTAGGAAACTAGAAACAATGGGCTCAACGGCCACCGCCACAACGGGAACAGTTTGAGCAATTAAAACAACGGGTACAGTTTGAGCAATTAAAACAACGGGTACAATTAAAGCAATTAGAACAACGAAAACAATTGAAGCAATTAGAACAACGAGAGCAATTAAAGCAACGGGTACAATGAAAACAATTAGAACATTGTCGAGACTGATCAACATAGTACTGGCTTTGATTATCATAAGAAACCAGTTGGCCCGCCTCGAAATGATCAACATTCAGCTCCTGGAGTTCATCTTTGAAATCATCCATTTTTACAACCTCCGTTTATTAAATTGATAATTGTGCCGGCAGCGAACCAGCAACTCGAAAAGAGGACAAAACAAAGAACAACTGCGTAACGGGTGAATCCACCAAATACTTCGAATTTACTCCCCTCAACAAAATATGAACTATGCTGGGCTATTGTTACTGATTTAAATACCTATTTTTACAGAGCCTCGCCCTTGTCACGGTCGACACCCTTATCATAAGCTAATGGCTACAACTGCCTTCGCCATTCGGGACTTGAACCCTATAGATGACGCCCATGCCGGGCGCACCAAACAGAGACCCCCGGAAATTACGGTTCCGGGGGTCTTTTGTAATCTTTTATCCACTGCTGCACAATGGTATGCAGCTTCTTCTGACGTGAGAGCAGCAGCTGCTTTACGGTTCTTTTATTTTCATGGGAAAGCATAGTCAGTGGAATCGAATCAACAGATTTTTCTAACTCCTGGTAAGGTATATGCTGTATCTCTTTTACGTAAGGCTTCAGCTGCTCATAACTACGAATATATTTGCTTAAGCCTTGGATTGCCGCCGACCACTTCCGTATTCAATGCGCCATAACTACGAATATATTTGCTTAAGCCTCTTACGTAATTTCGATTGTAACCCACTACCCTGTCCCAGTGTGGATGATCCCAGGAAAATCCCTGCCATTGCACAGCACCAAGCAGAGACAGACCATGGTCAATAAGATAGAAATCATATTTTTCCCCTACAGGGTAAGCAAGCAAATTTCCCCCATGTCGGTCGATGTTGCAAATCCAAATATCAAAAACAAACATTTTGAGCAGTCTTTCAGGGCGAAGAATAAACCTCGGAATATTATGGTAGATATGTCTAGTTAATTGATCCCATTTATATAATTTAGGCTCAGGGCGTGCTAGCGATACTACACCGAGCTGCCCTTTAATCTTTGCTGCTTCTACGCGGGCAGTCGGTAGGTGCAGCCTTGAAGCCAGATGGTAAGCAAGCAGTTCATTTCCTGAGAGAGGACCAATGTACCTTTCATTTTGTGGGTTTGAAAATTTAAAATACCCTGTTTCAGTCTGTCCACTTTTGCTTCTGCGAACCAACCAAACCGTTCCTAATTTCTTTCGGCTGGATAATTTCTTTACGAGTTCCCAGTTCTCCACAATCGTCTCGTTGCTCCTCTTCCTTCTTTGTAGGGTTATTTTATACTATTTATATTTAGGTAGATTCTAAAAGGGAACAAATTTATACGAGTATCGATAGACACGTAAAAACACAACACCATTTTCTTTATTAGCATAACAGAAAATAATAGGATTCATAAACCAAACTCTTGAAGTTACTACACGACCATCTGAGAGAATGCCAGCTTCACCAACAGTAAGCAAACTCTTGTTTTTCAGCTTATTCATAGCTTAAAAATTTGCAAGCAAAAAAACTAAAATCTTTAATTAAGGCTATAACCTAACACTTGTCCTTACCTTTTCACATAGCATGGAATTAGATGTCACATGAAAAGGAGGTGAGAAAATACACAATACATGAAGGAGATAGGCCCCTCCATGTATTGTGTATCGGTTCTTGAAACGTTAAAATCTCAAAGCAAATTTATATAGATAAAGAATAGATAAAAGGTTCAAAAACTAAAAGTTTTTGAACCTTAACTTAATGACTATGGGGTCAGCCCCATTTAAACAAAAATTATACCATCTCCTCAAAAGCTTTATCTTTAATCTTGTTCAAAATTTGCTTGATAATCTCTACGTTTTCTTGAATATATTCAGGATTTAGTAGCTCATCATGTGTTCCGATTCCATTATATTCAATATATGCTTTAGATGTGGTATTTATCCACTTTTTCTTAAGTAACGTCGTTACGGTGTCAACAACTATATTATGAATATTAGCTTCTACTAATCCTGAGTTTGTTAAATTCTCCATGTACATCAGCGTTTATTTTGCGCATATGGGGTAGCCGTCCATTCTAGAGCATCTAAATGTGCCAAATTAGCAGCCTCTGCAAGTATTGTGGATGCTATTTCCTGAACTTCTTTGTTCCATTGTTTTAGCCACTTCAAACGCTAAATTCCCCCCTCCAGAATATCCAAAAAGTACATATGAACCCTCACTCTGTATATTCGTGATTTGGTCTACGTACTCATTTAGCATCTCGTCATGATCATTCTTGCATTTCATTAACGTCATAACATGTTGCAAATACCGTGCTCTCTGTTGGACCATATACGTGCTTTATTTTGTTAGATCCAAGATATTGAAATGCTTTGCGAACATGTTTAACTGAAACTTGCTCTCCGCCAAATAAAATTTTCCGAACATGTTTTAAACAACTTATATCAATATCAACGAGAACATTAAAAAATGCTGTTGTAATAAACATAACTGAAATACGTTGTTTTTCGATTAAATCAGCTAACTGGCGGACGTTTAACATCGTTTCTTTAGGAACAATTATTATTTTTGCCCCATTTAATAATGCTCCGAAAATATCAAATGTTGCTCCATCAAAAGCATAACTAGATAGTTGCATCACGGTGTCACATTTAGTTATGTCAATATAATAAGAAAGTTGCAAAACAGCCGCATATCAACCCAAATGCATGATAAACGGGAGCTGCACAAAGTACTCGATCTGACGGAACGATACCAAGCGAGTGTCCGATTCGTTCCCCATCTCCTACGATACTCTTCACAGTTTTAACTACTGCAGATGGCACTTTAGTAGAACCGGAAGTTAGCAGAACGATGTAACTGTGATCTTCTGTTGAACCTATGTATTCATTCCAACAATTTGCAGTCATTCCACTGTTTATTAATAAAAACTCATTACCAAAACAGTTTAATTTCTGAATAACATCTCCTTTATATTCCCCTGCTACTGAACCATTCGTTTCCCGCAACTCAAAACAAGTCTGATACATTTTCATAATTTGGTTCATTTCTGCTTCTTTTAAATTAGGATCTACTAACATGACGGGCACATTCAAGTAACTCGCGGCAACTACAGCTGTCCAAATCACTTCATTTTTTCCAAGTACAATAGCTAGTGGTGTTTCTTGAGTCAAACCACATTTTTTAAAATGGTTTGCAAGTTTTTCTACTTCTAATAAAAAATCTTGATAAGAAATTAACTCTTGTTCAGTTAATATCGCTGGAGAGTCAGGATTTGTCTCTGATATTTTTTTGATGCGTTCAAATAACATAAGTGAAATCCACTTCCTCCAAATTGATATTCTGTTTCTTAGCAGGTAGCATAACCGTAAATATACAGTCAAAAGTAATCTTCGTTACGATCAAATTGCCATAAAAATGGGCTTGCTTTACTTTTTATTGATACGGTATTGGGAGATAAAGAAATAGTTAAAGTCCAAGGTAAGACGATAGACGCTGACTCTCTTAATCCTCACGGTAAGTTGAGAGTTATTGAAACTCCTATTTCTTGTATTTCTCTTTAAAGGATGTTAAAATACCAAATAAACCCAAGGAAAATATCACAATATAATAGTAACAATTACCAATAATATATCAACATAAATATTTATATTCGTAATAGAATTATTATTAAGAGAATTAATTCCCTAATTGCCATAGTGCTTTTTAAAATCGCTAAAAGCTCAGAAATATACAGTTCATTAGTACTGCATATTTCACTTGCCAGGTCATTTATTATTGATAACTTAATATTAGGGAGAGCTTATCAATGCAAGTACATCTAATTCGTATAGATGGCTCTCGTAATCTCAATGATTACCAGAGTTTATACCCATTGTTAAATAGAGAGACAAAGAAGAAAATCTCTAGGTTTTTAAATGAAAGTGATAAAATTCGCTCACTTCTGAGTCACTTATTCTTAAAATATCTTATCTCACGCGAACTTAGCTGTGATTTAACGGATATTGAACTTGCATACGAAAAATATGGAAAGCCCTACCTACTTTCAAGCAAGGGGCTGTCGTTTAATATATCTCATTCTGGTGAATTTATTGCGATTGCTATATCAAATGAAAATGTTGGTATTGATATCCAGGAGTATATTGACTTAGACTATGAAGAACTGGCAATGAGATTTTTTACAAAACAAGAGTATAACTACATAAGTAGTGCCTCTAATGTCAAGGAAAATTTTTTTAGAATATGGACTTTAAAGGAAAGTTACTTAAAAGCAAGAGGTAGCGGACTGCACTCACCTCTAAATTCATTTTATTTTTCATTTAAAAACAATAAGATTCATTTATACCACGAAGGTAATAATACAATGTTTTACTTTCACAGTGAGATCATTCATGATAATTATCATATGTCCATATGCTCAACGAAGGAGATTGGAGATTTTGAATTTCATGAATACAATCAAGTAGAATTAGATACTTTATTATTAGGAGGTAATTGAAATTAAAGTTTTTTGCTTAGGATATGCTGGATCTTCAAAAACAGTTTTTAGGGATTGGCTGAAAAATACACATAAAATTGAATTTATACCGTTAGAATATAAAGGACGTGGTACAAGATTTAATGAAAATAGTTATACTGATATCGTTGAAGCGGTTGATGATATGTATGAATTAATTAAATTAAGCAAGGGTAATGAAAAATACGCTATATTTGGACACAGTATGGGGGCTTATATAGCCTATGAATTATATTACAAGCTTAAAAATAGTCAAACTGAAGCACCTGAACACCTTTTCTTGAGTGGAATTAATCCGCCAATGTTAAGAAAAAGTATTAAGATATCCCACTTAGATAATGATACGTTTTTAGAGCAAGTTGTTGAACTTGGGGGAATACCAAGCGATTTGCTAAAACATAAAGATGTACTAAATTTCTTTCTTCCTATATTAAGAAATGACTTTAGAATTGTTGAAGAATACAAATATGAATATAAAAGTAAAAAAATAGATTGTGGACTGACAATTATCCTGGGTTCTGATGATAAGCTTACCCAAAACTATAATAATATTTGGAGAGAAATGGCTGAAAAAGAGGTTGAATTTTATGAACTAAAAGGAAATCACTTTTTTTTGCATAATCATACGGAGTTGTTAAAAGATATTATTTATAAAAACTTAATGTTTGAAGATGAAAACAAAAAATAAACACGCAAAATTCATTACGAAATTCTCAGCCTAGTCACTGCAACGATTTGAGGACTAGGTTTTTTGTGATTAATATAACTAATATACTTACACCTGTTATGATTGGAATATTTTCTAATCTTCCTGACGAGTAGGCAAAAGCATATGTTGCAGTGCATTTCCATATAAATTATGAGGCATACGACCTTCACTAATATAATATAATACAGCAATGCCATTTTCTAACGAAAGAATAGTCCATGCCATTTCATTCGGAGTTAGAGTAGACTCATAATTCTCTTTCGACATCAATTTCTCAATGGCCTTTGAAATTTTTTCAACTGATTCAATTATCATGTTAGACCATTTATGACGCACCGATTCTTCACGCATCGCATAAAGAAGAAATTCCATGTTAAGCATGTTCCATGTTCGATTTTCCTGCCTAACTGAAAGGAAATATTCATCCATTGTTTCAATAAAATGTGAAAATGAATGCTGTTGGTCTATTACTTGATGGATGTTGTCCACATGTAACTTCATTTGTTGTTCCAATATGGCTAGGAAGAGCTCTTCTTTGGAATGAAAATGTGCATAAACTGCCCCTTTACTAAATCCAGCATATTCTGCAATTTTATCAACAGAAGCCCCATGAAAGCCTAATTGAGCAAAGACCTCAACAGCTGATTCTAAAAGTAATTGCCGTGTTTCCTTTTTTCGCTCCTCTTGAGTTAATCTTCGTCTGACCATTCTTCTTCCTCCCTCTCTTGACAATCATACCATATAGCATTAACATACCATATAGTATATAAATTCTAATAAGTATGTAAAGTTTATTTTGTATTTCTAATTCGGAAGTAACCATCAATAATGTCACTCTAAATTGGATTATGACAATTATAGATAATCAGTAAAAGGGGAAGAGGGGAAGAAGGGAAGAAGCGAATAATGCGAAAGGAAAAAAAACTTACAACGAAGAAACAGACTTTGTCAAAAATTTTGGCGCAAACTATTAAAATCGGGATTATTAAATCAAACCTGATTCCGATGTTTGCTGGATTAACATTGGCATTATATACATATCAGATTAGCCTGTTTGAGAAATTGCCGGAAATGATATTTGCTTTGATTGGTTCGATTTTAGTAATGGGTGCAGCTGGAGCTTTTAACAACTTATATGATCGAGATATAGATTCTATTATGGAGAGAACGAAAAACAGACCAACTGTGACAGGAGAAATAAAGCCTAAAACAGTATTATGGCTTGGTATCTTTATGTCTATCTTCGGAATCGTAGCTCTTTCATTAGCAACTCCTCTAGCAGCATTCCTAGGGTTTCTAGGTTTGTTTTTTTATATTGTCCCTTATACGATGTGGAGTAAGAGAAGAACAATTTATAATACGGAGATTGGAAGTATTTCTGGAGCAATGCCACCTCTAATAGGATGGGCGGCTATTTATCCAGACGTCACACATCCTGCTATTCTTGGTCTTTTTGTGATTACAATTATCTGGCAAATGCCTCATTTCTATGCCATAGCTATTCGCAAGCACAATGAGTATAAAGCTGCGAAGGTTCCTATGCTTCCAGTAGTCAAAGGTGTTAAAAGAACATATATACAAACCAATATTTATTTAATCATTTTAATTGCAATAAGTTTTCTTTTTGGGTCTTTAAGTCTCGGTCTTATGTTAGTAGCCCTCCTTTTAAGTGTTATATGGCTTATCTTAAGTATTTTCGGTTATAAAAAGATGGATTCAGAGAAATGGGCTAAATCAATGTTTATTTATTCCCTACTTCATATGACAGTCTTATTTTCAACTGTAATTATCTATTCTCTTATAGGCATTATTTTCAAATTGTAATATATGCTATCATGTAAGTGTCTACTGCTGATGTTGAATGATTGTACGTGAGCGTCCCCGATCTGATCGCCCTTTTGGTTTTAGATCGTGAAATCCTTCTCTACGATAGAGCAATACCCATAAGGCAATGGTTTTGGCTGTGAACTGCCTTGGGCCATAACGGGGAACCTCATGTATTTTGGCACTAATTTCAGCCAAAGAGGACACGTTCGTATACAATAGGCTGTATCCCCATACAATTCATTGCATAAACGAGGTGTCCTCCGTGTCACAAACTAACACATTACTAAAAGCATTACAACAAATCATTTCAGACATAAATTGATTACTGTCGAATGCATTTTTTAACGCAATTCCGTCTTCAATACGGTCAAAGCGAAACGCTCTTATAATCGCTAATAAATCATCAAAAACAGCTAGTTCGCTTGCTTCAAAAGGTCGTTGTGTTTGATAGGCTGATATAAAGGCATGAAATCGCTCAACTGGCGATAATGTACCTTCATATGCAACATGCCGAGCATGATAAACGCCTTGTATTGGCCCAATCGTCCGCCAAGCGCCCCCGATTCCACTGGAGGTAACGTATGAGAATTAAGCTAAGCCCAAGCACATAATAACATAATATAAGACCCCGAACAGAATCAATGAGATGGAACAGTAAGGCGGATGAGGTTACCAAGAACACTCGGCGTATCAGACAGACCTCCCCGGGTAACAGTGCCATCTTTCTCTCCATCTACTTGCCTCATTTACCTTTACTTGTCTTCGGCAGTTAGGACTTTGTCTTGTGTATTGCAGACTCATCCAGCGAGCACTGGCCTCATATGAGGTTCGTGTTCCTCAGGTCGTAGGTTTGCCGCCGACTTCCTTCAGATTCGACCTCGCGGTCGACACCCCTGTCTTAAGCTAATGACTACAACTGCCTTCATCATTCGGGACTTGAACCCTATAGATGACACCCATGCCGGGCACACAACGAGCAAAGGAACGGTTTGAGCCGTTCCTTTCAAAGAGATTCAATCGTTGTATAAAATCACTTTCATCGCTTTTTCTCTGGCAGCATTTCTAAACACCTCGTACGCCTGCATGATCTGGTCCAGCGGAAAGCGGTGAGTGATCAATTGTTTTGGTTTGATCTTTCCAGACTGCACTGTCTTTAACAACATCGGTGTCATGCTCGTGCTAACCAGCCCAGTCGTGATCTTGACATTGCGAAGCCACAATTGTTCCAAGCGTAGATCGACAGGCTTGCCGTGTACACCAACGTTGGCCAGCCGTCCGCCAGGCTTCAGGATTTGCTGACAGATGTCAAAGGTCACCGGGAACCCGACGGCCTCAATCGCTACATCAACGCCCTTTCCATCCGTTAATTCCATCACCTGCTCAACCGCATTTCCCTCTGAGCTGTTAACTGTCTTGGTGGCCCCGAACTTTTTGGACTGCTCCAAGCGATTATCGTCAAGGTCGACCATGATGATCTCCGCCGGCGAATAAAGTTGCGCTGTCATGAGTGCTGACATCCCGACCGGCCCGGCCCCGACGATAGCGACCACATCCCCCGGCTGAACGCCGCCGTAAATCACCCCAATTTCTAAACTCGTCGGCAAAATATCGCTCAACATGACAAGTGCTTCCTCATCGCTTCCCGGGGGAATATGATACATACTCGTATCAGCATAAGGGATACGAACGTATTCCGCCTGAGTACCATCGATCAGGTGCCCTAAAATCCAACCACCGTCTTCACAGTGAGCGTACATCGCTTTTTTGCAATAATCGCATCTTCCACAGGAAGTGACACAAGAAATCAGCACTCTATCTCCGGGCCTGAAATTGTTTACACCCGTGCCTACTTCTTCTACGATTCCGACACCTTCGTGTCCCAGGGTTCGACCGTCGGTTACCGCCGGTACATCACCGCCTAATATATGCAAATCCGTGCCGCAAATCGTCGTTTTGGTGATTTTTACGATTGCATCCGTCGGTTTCTGAATCGTCGGCTTGTCCTTCTCTACCCACTCGAACTTTCCTGGTTCACGGAATATAAGCGCTTTCATAAACATATACCTCCTAAGTTTATGCACTATTGAAGTAGATTGTCGTCCTGGATTTTGATACGCCGAGGCGATGTGGTGGTACCCCAGTAAGAAGGAAAAAGCCCCCTTCCTCTTTCCCTAATCCTCATCCAATGTACTCAACTGTAGTGGCGAATATGTGTATATTTTTCGCCTAGTATTTTTGCCTTTAAGGTTAAGGATTGCCCAGGTTGAAATTGAGCGATTGCTTTTCCGTCCGCAGGATTTAAAGAATGAAGTGAGCACGTCAATTTCTTTTACCTTTTTAACCACTACAAATTCCCGAAAACCTTCCCAACCGCCTTCTTGTGCCCTAGCTTGTTCATACTTCATAATGTGAGTTCAATAATCAGCTTTCCCAATGTTTTTCACACTATACTTCATGCTCATCATTTCCATAAGCATTTGATGTTACACCGTGTTCTTCCAATACATCCTCCACCCTCCTGGCGGAGAACCGACTTCCCGGGGCTCACCAGTTATACGGTCTCCGTTTCCTGTTGGTCAAGGTTAGGTATCTTCCCCAGTTCCGATGATGGCCTTCACCGTGACACTCTCGATTCGGCCCTCGCTTGTTCCCTATTTGGGGCTGCCATCACGCGGCGGCAGGATTCGCTTGATGCTACAGACCGACCGGTTGCTCCCCCAAAGGGGCTTTTGACACGGCGCTTCGATACCCGTCGTTTCCCCTGAGTACCGGCCGTCTGCTACCAGGCTCCCTGGCGATTATCCGGACCGGACTTTCACCGGCTAGTCCTCATCAGCTTGCACGAGTCCAACATGGACCCGCTCTGGGCACACAATGAGTTTGGCAACGCTGCCACGTATATCTGGTTGTGATTTATATCACTGTCCGGATGATTCCCCTGCTCTATAATGAATTTGCAAGGATTCTATTGGAAAACAAGTCAACTAAGTGACTAAGAGGAGGAGCCAAAATGTTGAGTCCAAAAACGATCGAGATTATCAAATCTACCGTACCTGTTTTAGAAGATCACGGTAAAGCGATCACAACCCGTTTTTACGAGTCGATGCTCACAAATCACCCAGAGTTGCTGAATATTTTTAACCATGCAAACCAAAAACAAGGAAGACAGCAAACAGCGCTTGCAAATGCGGTTTATGCGGCTGCGGCGAATATCGACAATCTTGAGGCGATCTTGCCAGCCGTTATACAAATTGCTCACAAACACATAAGCTTAGGCGTTAAGCCTGAGCATTATCCAATTGTGGGTAAGTACTTACTGATAGCCATTAAAGATGTGCTTGGAAATGCCGCAACTGATGAAATTATCCAAGCATGGAAGGAAGCTTATCAAGCCATTGCCGATGTATTCATCAGCGTGGAAGCGGAAATGTACCGGCAGGCAGAACGACAAGAAGGGGGTTGGGCAGGCTTCAGAAAATTCATTGTGGTTAAAAAAGTAAAGGAGAGCGATGTGATCACATCTTTCTATTTAAAACCGGAAGATGGCCAGGCGATCGCTTCCTTTCTACCCGGGCAGTATATCAGCGTGAAAATAGGTATCCCAGGAGAAAAATACACGCATATCCGTCAATATAGTTTATCGGATTCACCGGGTAAAGATTATTACCGAATAAGTGTTAAACGTGAGGATGAAAGTGCAGACAAGCCGGCAGGGATTGTCTCCACTTACCTGCACAAACATGTGCAAGAAGGGGACGTTTTGCAAATCAGTGTACCTGCTGGTGATTTTGTACTGGATATGGAAAAAGAGCTGCCTATTGTGCTAATCAGCGGCGGTGTTGGTTTAACACCTATGATCAGTATGTTGAATACGCTTGCCGAAGTACAGCCTGAACGTGAAGTCACGTTCATTCACGCTGCGATCAACAGTACAGTTCACGCGATGAGAGAGCATGTTACTCGCTTGGCGACTGAACGGGGAAATGTACGCTCTTTTGTATGTTATGAAAAACCAACGGAAGAAGACAGGGCGGCCCGCAATTACGATAAAGAAGGCTATATTGATTTGGAATGGCTTCAAACCATCGTGCCGAGCCCTCGCGCAGACTTTTATTTCTGTGGTCCCATACCTTTTATGAAGACGATTTATGGTGCTTTAAAACAATGGGGAGTAGCTGAGGAAGCGATCCACTTCGAATTCTTCGGTCCGAAAGGGGAATTGTCGGATCGATCTGTTCTGAAGTAATAATACTTCAGAGGGGCTGTCCCAAAAGTAATCGGGATGCCCCGTTTTTTTTTCGTAAAAAAAAGACGCCTTTTTAGTAAAATGCAAGTACCACCCAACAATTACCAAGAAAGGAATGTCTCTTATGTTTAAAAATTATATATATCATGAATCAATTCTTTTTACCAATGGATATTGAAGAACTCATTTCTCCTCGTCACGTCGTTCGTGTAAGCCAATGATGCGATCGATCAACTCGATAATGCCCTCTTCACAAAATATTATCTAGGCGGCGGTCGCCACAGCTACCACCCCAAAACGATGACGAAAATTATCATCTACGCCTACACGCAAAAAATCTACTCGTCCCGTCAAATCGCCAAAGCCGTTCGTGAACAGATTCCATTCATGTGAATCAGCGCACGTCAAACGCCAGATTTCCGTACGATTAACCGTTTTCGCTCCGAACGAATGAAAGGCTTGATTGAAGAAATATTTCAAGCAATCTTGATGATGCTAGAGGATCAATTTATTGTCGGTTACAGCGTCCACCAAGATCGAACCGATACGTGGTGCATGATCGAACATTTGGAGAAAACGAAACAACGACTTGACACGCTTCCAGCCAACATCATCGTCGACTCCGGATACGGAAGCGCTGATTAGCGTCGCCTACAATCTCTTGAAAAAAGTAGCCCTCTGTAAGCTGCAGAATGCAAAAGCAGACTAATCCATACGAACATCACAACTCAATTTCCAATAAATAGGATATGCAGACAAAAAAGAGGTGAGCCTCAATCATCATTTATGACTTTTAAGACAGCCCCTCCTCTCAAAAAAAGAGAGGACCCGAGCTTGAGTAGACTATGCCATTTTCGCCTACAATCTTCATCGTCTCTCACAGATCGCTAATGAGATCGAACGAAAAAGACAAGTTAACCCATCAAAAAGCATCAAGAACCTCCACATCTCTCCATAAATATCCTCAAAATGAGTAACTAATCACTTTTAAAGAAATTCCTAATGTTTCGAAGACTGACTTTTTCAGGGGGAACTAATTAAAGCTGCATATCTTGCTCCTAGTGGTAACAATTTACCTTTTCGTGAATTTATACTTGTAACCAATCCCGGAAAATTGAAGGAGAAAGGTATCACCTAACTACACCTGTTGTTCTTTCATGTTAGATTTTGAGAGGATTTACCTGTACTTTCATAAAGTAAATAACGAGATCCTGAAATTTTGTCTAGTTTGTGAAATAGATCACAAAGTGTGATGCTTATCACATCTGAACAAATGATTTCTTAAGTATAATGGAAACAGACACAAAGATTACACAAAAGAAATTAAATCCAAAAGAATTAAAATAGTAAGGAGGCAATATCCGTGTTTTGTTATCAATGTGAGCAAACAGCGATTGGCGGTTGTAAAGTAGTCGGCGTATGTGGGAAAAATGAAGATCTAGCAAGCATACAAGATACGATTATATTTGCCCTCAAAGGAATTGCTGCTTATGCAACACATGCAAGGGAATTGGGTTATACAGATCCCGAAGTTGATGCTATTACCCATGAAGCTCTGTACTTTACCTTAACAAATGTGAATTTTAATTTGCAAGAACATATTGATATGGCCATGAAAGTTGGTTCGGCAGCGATCAAAGTGATGGAATTGTTGGATCGTGCACATACAGAACGATTTGGTATACCTCAACCGATTACTGTAACGCAAAATAAAATCGAAGGAAAATGTATTGTCGTAACCGGTCATAATTTACTTGCCTTAGAAGAATTGCTGAAACAAACGGAAGGCAAAGGAATCAATATTTATACTCACTCGGAGATGTTGCCTGCCCACGGGTATCCTGAATTGAAAAAATATCCTCATTTAAAGGGAAACATCGGAAAGGCATGGTATGATCAACGAAAATTGTTTGAAGAATTCCCTGGTGCCATATTGGCAACAACCAATTGCGTTATGCCGATTAAAGGAACCTACTCTGACCGATTCTTCTCCTATGAAGTAGCAGGGCTGGAAGGCGTTACGAAAATTGAAAATAACGATTTCACTCCTATCATCGAAAAAGCTTTGCATTTGCCATCGGCAAATATCGACTCGGATCAGAAACTGGTCACCGGCTATCACCACGAAACGGTGATCGGTTTGGCACCGGAAATTATTTCGGCAGTAAAAGAAGGCAAGATTCAGAGATTTTTTGTGATCGCCGGTTGTGATGCTCCCGGACGGGGTGGTAATTATTATCGGGAATTAGCTACGTTGCTTCCTAATGATTCTGTCATTTTAACTACTTCCTGCGGGAAATTTCGTTTTAACGATATTGATTTTGGAACAGTAGGAAATACAGGTATCCCAAGATATATTGATCTGGGGCAATGCAATAACTCCATTTCCACTGTAAAAATTGCGCGCGCGTTGGCTGACGCTTTCCAATGTGAAATCAACGAGTTGCCAGTCAGTATTGTATTGTCTTGGTTTGAGCAGAAAGCAATTGCCATATTACTTGGATTATTTAGCTTAGGAATAACAGATATACGAATTGGTCCGAAGGCTCCGGAATTTTTAACACCAGGTGTATTAAACTTCTTGCAAAAAACATTTAATCTAAAGTTAATTGGGGACCCTCAAGAAGATTTGGCTGAAATGCTAGAATGAATTGAACGTAATGACTGTGCACCATATCCGACGATTAAGAGATCGGTCTTTCTACAATACCATGGTGCACTCTTTTCTTTCTGTTAACTCGGAATAGTTGAAACTTATTTGTAAATGGTCATATGAACCCAGTTATCAAGACGAAGTTATGCTATGCCGCTACATCTCAATTATTTTTCCTACGAGCAACACTTCACAAACGCCGTATGCGAAACCACACACGACGTTTGTTGGTGAACTTTTAGTTGCAAATCCCTATCTAAGCACAACCTATACAAAAAGTTAAGTGATTGGCTTACTAAAGAGTTTTATTGGTTACCATCTTTAATGTTAGGTTACCGACTTTAATGTCAAACAACATCAAAACCATAAGTTCAAATAACCCTAATTGCCTTCTATTCCACCGTCAAACTCTTGGCCAGGTTCCGAGGGCGGTCGACATCATGACCACGTACCGTGCCGGCGTAGTATGCGAGAAGTTGCAGCGGAATCGCCGCCAGAATCGGCAACAACAACGAATGCGTGGACGGAATGTACATCACCTCATCTACCTCATCTGCGAGCACATCGTCACCTACTGTTGTAATCCCGACCACAAACGCGTCCCGTGCCTTTACTTCCTTAATATTGCTCACCGTCTTATCAAACACACGCGCCTGTGTCGCTAACGCGATCACAGGCACGCCCGGCGTAATCAGCGCCATCGTTCCATGCTTCATCTCGCCCGCCGCGTATGCGTCCGCGTGAATGTAAGCCACTTCCTGCAATTTCAACGCTCCTTCCAGTGCCAACACATAATCCAATCCGCGTCCGATTAAAAATAGATGCTCCTGATCATACGTCAGCTGGGCAAACTGATCAATCGCATCATGCGTCATAATGAGCGTCGAATCAACGTCACCCGGCAAGCGTTCCAGCGCCTGAAGCAGTTCCGAAACCTCTTCTTTTCTAGCGCTTCCCATCCTTTGCGCCATCCAAATCGCCAAAAGAATAAGCGCCGTGATTTGTGATGTATATGCTTTCGTAGATGCGACCGCAAACTCCGGCCCCGCTTTCGTCAGCAACGTACAATCTGCCTTCCGAGAGAGCGTACTACCAGCAGTATTTGTAATCGCCAGCGTCGAGCAACCATGCTTCTTCGCTTCGCGCAATGCTGATAACGTGTCCGCAGTCTCACCTGACTGACTCAACAAAATCACCAGATTCCGCTCGTCAAGCGTCCCGTGCTCATGGATAAATTCGGATGAATAAGACACTTCCACCGGCAAATCAAGCAACTGCTCCAGCGCTTTTTTGCCGATAACTCCCGCATGATTGGATGTCCCGCTCGCTACAATATCAACTTTACGCAAATTTTTCAGCTTTTCCACTGTCCATATTTGTGCAAGCTCCGGGAGATCCACCCCTTCCGGCGTCAACCGTCCCGTCAGCATATCCTCCAATGCTTTCGGCTGATCGAAAATCTCCTTCATCATATAATGTTTGTAATCGTGCAACAGCACATCATAAACCGTTTCGTCCGCCAGCGAATAGTGCGGCGTCACTTCTGTTCCGTCCAGCCGCTTTACCGTCGCTTTGCCCGGTGTCAAAATCGCAATTTCTCCGTTTTTAATTGGATAAATCTCCCTTGTGTACGGCAATAGGGCGGGAATATCCGAAGCCAAAAACGCTTCCTTCCTGCCCACTCCGAGCACGAGCGGATTATCCTGAGAGACAGCGATAATGGTATCCGGCTGCGCTTCGGACATAATGGCAAGCGCAAACGAACCCTTCAGCATAGGTAACACTTTCCGTACCGTCTCCTCTAGGTCACCTGTATCGTATTCTTCCAGCAAATGTGGAATTACTTCTGTGTCCGTTTCTGTTTTAAATGTATGCCCCTGTGCCATAAGAGAGCGCCTTACTTGCGGATAGTTCTCGATAATACCGTTATGTACGACCACGAAACGGCGATCGCAGCCGGTCAAAGGATGGGAGTTCGCTTCCGAAGGTTTGCCATGCGTCGCCCAGCGCGTATGGCCGATGCCAATCGTACCGTGCATAACGGGCTCACGCAGCAAATGCGCGCGCAAATCTTTAACCCGGCCCACCGTTTTCCGAATCTCGACATGCTGCTGGTTGGAAATCGCAATACCTGCTGAATCATATCCTCGATAATCGAGCGTATCCAAGCAATCCAGCAAAATCGGCACAGCACTCCGGTTTCCCAAAAAACCCACAATGCCACTCATACGTTTCCATCCTTTCCTTTGTGCCTCGTCTTTCCATTATACCGGATTCAAAACACTGAATCTAGCGAATGAAACTACTTATGTCAAGAATTCTCACATAAAAACTAAGGATGTGTGAACGAAAAAAGCGCCCGAAGTGAAAAGAACAGGCGCATTTTTTGGAGTCAAAGCCTATATATTCACATTCTTTTTTCGTAAATAGAAAAATAGGGCGGGAACCGCTCCAAGCAATAAACATACGATCAAAAACACCATTCCGCTCATGACGATAACATTGTAATCCATACAGCAGCGACCTCCTTTGATTTATGACTTAAGCAGCTACCGTATATGGCCATATACATTAGAATTGATACATACGTATTCTTTTACGGTTCGAAGGAAAAGCCAAGGGGATAACCCACAATACAAATGTCAATATATCAACCAAAATATATAGCTTTCTCAAAAGAAGTATGCATCTATATTGTAAAAACTACATATTAAAGATGAGTTACAAAATTATGATCAAACTATGATCTTGCCACCTTTTTAACGACAAAAAATGACTTTTTCAGCAAAAAGCTCCGATAAAGCTGAAGCTTACATTTTTATTCATGGCGCGGATATTTGCTTTGCGACTCACCGCCTGGCTGCCGTTTATCGAGACGTACCGCCTGAGTATCGGTATAGCTAGCAAATTCGCTATCCTGTTTTCCAGGCGTCGCTTGATTGCTTTGTTGTCGCTTATGATCCAACGTTATATTGTATTTCACTCTTTTGGACATAATAGCCACCTCCTTCTATAGCTTGTCCTTTCCTCCTGCCATTATTCTCATTGTATAATTGTATAATTTTCCATCTTTTATGAATTTTTTATTGACTTAACATAAAATGTTTGTATAATCTGAGCATAGATAAGCGTAGAGCACTTAAAATCCGGAGGAATTTTTATGTATTCAGATAAAAGACTTTTCTCTTCACTGTTTTTGATGCAACTGCTTTCTTCATTTCTTGTACTTGCCGGTCATTACACTGCGGATGTCGACGATTACATTGAGTGGACATTCTGGGAGACAGCTTTGAACCAGATTAGCCGTTACGGGACAGTGATTTTAGCAATTATTACTGGTTTTTTTACTGCACACAGTCTGGATGGAAAAAAATTTTCAGGCACACGCTTTTTTAAAGGAAAGCTAAAATACATCTATTTTCCTTTTCTGTTTGCCAGTGTGCTGTACTTTATTATTATGAAAAAGGGCATACCGACAAACGAAAAAGACTGGCAGGATGTTTTGAACGGTCAAACCGCAGGGCACCTGTACTTTATTTTTATGCTTTGCCAGTATTATGTATTCGCTTATCTTTTCCGCCGCTTAATTATGAAGAAAAACATTCTGTTGGTTATCACCCTTTTCTTTGTCATACAATATATGTATATTCATATAATTGCACATGGCTGGTTTGGTCTAGGTATACGTCATTTTTTACCGACTTGGATTTTTACATTGTATTTAGGACACTTACTGTACTGGTATCGTAAACCGATGTTTATGTTTATGGAAAAGCATAAAATTGTTCTTATTGGATTATTGGTTCTATCCGGATTTACTATGTACTTTTTCGTTATGTCATCTAAACTATATACAGCTAACCATCTAATATTTGTCTTAGCAACATTTGCGCTGCTCGTCTCCAGCGCGGCGATATTGCATTATATTGTGGATGCGTTGCACCTGCGCTTTCAGAAAGGTTTAACATTCTATATCTATTTACTACATCCAGCATTTATTATATACGCTAACAAGTTTATGGAAACGAACTTTACCATTGAATGGATTTTTCATCACAAAGCTATATCCGCGCTGTATATGCTGAGCATCTATGCAGTTACATTCGCTGTGTCGGCGATTTGTGCCCAATTGGTAAACCGCGGTTTCAGCTGGCTGACAAGCCAAAAACAAAAAAAAGCCACAAATGCAATTGGTGCGAGGAAACTTGATGGATAGACGATGCGCCACAAAACAAATCCTCCTGGAAAATTGCAGGAGGATTTGTTTTGTCGTACATTCTACACCCAAAGCAGGGCATTCGCCGTTTTTAATGAAATCTAATTTGCATCCCGTCTTCTATCCCATCGTCTATTTCGTAATGGTTTTCTGTTAAATATTCCTGAAACATTGTGTGCAACTGCCGTTCAATGAGACGATTGTTCTCCACCATTAATGCCTGCACAGCTTCTTTCATTTCTTCGATCGTAAAAGCGGCGGAAAGCCGTTCCGCGATTTGCTTGTTCGTAAGTCCAATGGCCACGGCTATCACCTCCGTTTTTACTGTACCCGAATCACATAAGAACCATCCGTGTTTTTATTAATACGTAGTATTTTAATACTTTAAACAACAGAAAATAAAAAGTTCTCCCCCTTGAGAGAACTTTTTATCATATAAGCAAAAAATAATGAATAGAACTAAAAATTCAGATAATACCATTGGAGTCCATTTTTTCAAAAAGCCAAAAGACAACGTGCGTGTTTATCCGCTATTTATTTTGCGCCAGTGAATATTTTCCTTCCTTAAATTCGCGAACCCAGCGATAAATGATGCGGGAGTTTAAGCGATGTCTACGCGCGACTATACTTAAACTTTCTACCTCTAAAGCCTCTTTCACTACTTGATGTTTGAATTGGATAGAATATTGTCGTTTCATCTTTCGTCTCCTTTTTGTGTTTTTTTGAAAAGAAAATAAAAAAGGGCTCTTTCGTGCGCGAAACAGCCGTGGTTATATGCCTATTCATTTATTTATAACCCCAGCTTTTCGGCAACCCGGCTGCCATGGTTTATGCCAGCATAAACGGTAGGCCCGTGGCTTTGCGTCCCCACTTTTCAGTGGGTTTGCCATTATCGAAGCATGCATTTATATAACTTTACAGTCATTTATTACTATAACAAATTTATCAGTATTTGTCGATTATCATAGCTATAATGTTAAAAAAAATTAATATTATAGGCCTTATAGTCCAAAGTATGCATAAAAAAGATAGAATTGCAAGGAGAGGAAATGAATATTTTCTCTCATATTTTTTTTCATCCACACATATGACATAATTGCTCTTTGCAAAACATGTTTTGGTGTAGGGCCAAATATAAGGTAAAATATATAGAAAGTGGAGGAAAATAAGGTTGAAACAAACATTGGAATATATGAAGAGCCTAATATATGAATGCAACATATTTAGTACATAGAAAGGGAGAAGAGAAGATGACAACGCAAACAAACAAGATAAAGCTAAAAACCACCGCACTTATTCTCGCAGCTGGTATCATGGCTGCTTCCGCGCCTCCGGCCTACGCGCTGGACGCATCTGGTATATTTACCGACGTGCCGCGCGACCATTGGGCCTGGAAAAATGGAACCCTTCCCTGGGCGGCACAGGCCGGAATACTGAATGAAAAGCAGACCGAAACCTTTAATCCCGGCGAAGTGATTACAGAAGCTGAGTTTCTTACGATGATGATGCGCCTATTCCCTGACACGCGGGACAAGCTGGGAACAGGAACAACAGAGGAAGTATACGCGCTCGCGCGTGAATATAATCTTCCGGCAGCAGGCATAAACGATCCGGCCAAACGCGCTGACGCGCTGACACGTATCCAAGTTGCGCGCCTTTTCTCCGCTGCCGGCGGCCACCATTACGATGACGAAGGCGCTATCGCTTACATGTATGAGCACGGCATTACGAAAGGCATGGATGGTGAATCAACCATCGCAGGATACGGAAGTTCCCAAAAAGTCAGCCGAGTGGAAGCGGTTCAATTTCTAAAAATGGCCCACGACACTGGCATCGCATCCACCATGCAAAAAATGCCGGAACAACCGTCTTACAATCCTGCTGTCACCCGTTTCATTAGCAGCAGCCCTGAAACAGTAGTCGCAAACTTGCACAAAGCACAAAATGCTATCCTTCCCAAGCGGGGCCAAATTCGAGATTACAATGCGATCAATTTCTGGGCAAAACGTTTATATGAAACGTTTCAAAAAATAGAAGTGACGCATGACGGGACATTGCGCATCTACCTGCCTTCCCTTTCGGAACATCAAACGCTTATTTATCATGTTGCTTCAGACAAATGGTACAGCGGAGAAATTGCCGGAAATGCCCGGTCAAACGTACCTGCTTATCTGGAATTTCCAGCAAGCGCCGATTGGAGCGTTATGCTTATGGCCAAAGATCAAGGTACGATTGTCGGGGATATGTACTATGACACAGCTTCACAAACAATTGAAATCAACAACATTGTGATCCAAAAACACGTAAAAAAATAAGAGGGCCCATCGCCCTCTTTCTTTTTATTCTTCTTGTGACGGTGATAAAAGGTAGGCAAGTAGCTTTTCTTTCACATAGCCAAGTTTTTGTGAATTCCCATCATGGAAAAAGGCATCGATCGCTCCTTCCCCATCGTATACAAACACGCTTGGGTGTTCCGCACCCACAAGGCGACCTAGGTCAAGATACTCGTTTAATGCTCGCACGTATTTCGGATCCTCAAGCAGCTTCCAGTTCCACTCCAGCATCGTACCGGCTCCTGTTTGCCGAGCAATCGTATTTGTCTCTCCTAGCATATCCATGCCTGTGAAATTGTCTTTGCTGAAGTAATGGTTCGGCTGCATCCAGGCGAAGTCAAATCCGAGCGTTCTCCATTGTTCGGCACCTGCTGCCTGGAAATATGGCGCCCAATAAAATTTATATCCCTTCTTGCGCACGATTGTGCCGATTTCTTTCACAAACTCACGGTCTGAATCAGGAACGATTTCATTCGTCCAATAAAAGCCCACAAGCCGCAGCGCTTGTGGATTTTTTGCGTTCCACTGAGCAATGATCCGATCCATATACCCTTCCACCAGCGCGGTGCGCTGCACCGGATGCACCGTTCCTATCGGGTTCGGCAAACCGATGATAACATTTGTACGGTATGTAGAATCTTCCATATAAGCACGCGCTTTCAACGTTGCCTTCTCCAGCAAATCTACCTCTTTGCCAGGCGCGAAAATTTCTTCTACATACTTAGTAAGCGTCTCAGATGGATTCCCTTTCGTCGTATCGAACGTTTCAAAGCTATAGCCACGCTGTTCCTTGCCGACTGGACGAATAATAAACGTGTCAAAGAGCCAGTGCGGTTTTCCGTGCCATTCGACCACCATGCGCTTAAATAAATCACCGACTTTTGTATGTTTGGCTTCGGTCATAAAAATCGTGTTGCCAACATATCCGTTCGCCTCCGTTTTGCGGGCAGGATATGAGGCTTTGGCAGGCTGAACCTGCCCATCCTTGGCATGCAACCACACAAAACGGCCGTTTTGTTCAATTTTGTACCAGCGACCCGCGTTCGCATACGCAATTGTTTCATAAGGCACGTTGTCCAATGTGCCTATCGGCTTCCAGAATGTATCTGGATACGGGTACAATTGTACGGGAGAGGTGACGTTGATCTTGCGTACACCGATGACTTCGGTCACATAATCTGCCGATGCATATAGCCAGCCTGGCCCCGCATCCGTGCGGATTTGGTACCAGCCTCCGTTTTGCTTAAGCACCTGAATCCGCTGTGGATGAATATACATAAGCCGCTTGGAACGGGCATCCGGCTGCTGATAAACGGATAGCGGATGATGAAGGAACATATATTTGCGGTTAGGGGTCTGATCCTCTCCTGTTTTTACCGGAAGAACTCGGACATACAGCTTGTCGGATTGCTTTACCCATACATCTCGTTTCTCATAGTGAATTTTGAACCATTGCCCCTGTTGTTCAAGAACCGGCTCCGGCATTTCATGCTGCGGGATTTGTCCAGCTGCCTGCACATCCTGCGGCGCGTTATAATACGGAGTCGGTTCCAGAAAGTACAGTTCACCGGACGGCCCGGATGCGTCAGCAGCCTGAATTTGCGTCGCGAAAGCGAGCCAAGCGAGCAACATACAGGTCACTCCTGCCAGAATTGTACTTCGTATTCGGACAACCATTTTTCTTTTTCTCCCCTTGTCTGTATAATCTTTTGCCCTTTTTATCATACCTCTGCTTCTCCATTTTATCCACACTTTTCCACAATATTTCTTCTTGTACTTGTATCCGCTTCATATGTAAAGAAATGATTTTTCCCGCACCGCGCCGGTAAAAACAGCGCTCGCAAAACATCTGGGGATTCAGAAGCCTACGAGCGCTTTTCCGCTTTTGTTGTCAGAGGACGGATCTATAAGGACAAGACGGATATTGCCCGATTGGTCCTTCTATTATTCATGCTAGCAAAGTAGACCCGCATAATTTAACACTTAACGCTCGAAATACCGCCTTTGAAATTGAATAACATATATTCCTATTAACGCAACTTTCTCAAAAGGTTATTTGAGTACAAAAATAATACAATATTATAGATAGATTACTTATTGTTTCGTATATGCATATATATAGCAACACAAAAGGGGGCCCCATCACTTTTAGGACACCCTCATTTTTTCTTTGAAAACTGTTCTTGACCATCTCAAGCTGTCGAGTATGTTCTTATCATAACAGACAAGAATTCTTCATATGCTTCCTTAATTTTAAAGAGAGAATTCTAGTTCATGTTCATGATGATAGTATCAGCCTTACCCATTGGTGGGAGACTAAGAGTCATGACAGGACCATAATAAGCGATCACTTCATTTCCCGTTTTCAATTGATCAGGAGATAGTACTTTTCCGTCTTTAGATACCACATTCGTTTCAGAAGTGATATTCAATACAACATCATTTGCAATGTTTTGATCTGACTCTCCGTCTATATGTACCTGAATGCTATCTTTACTTGGCCGTACTTCCTTAATTGTACCAGAAACCTTTCCTGTCTGATTTAATACAACAATACGCTTGGCATGCCCTTGAGGTGGAAGACTCTTGGTTAATCTTGAGTCATAAAATGCCCGGACTTTCGCATTTGCTTTTATATCCTCTGGTTTCAATATCTTCGAAGTTAAACCGTCAATAATTTCGGTTTTTTCATCGACATGTAATGCAATCGAGTTATACCCATTTTTCGTATTTGCTTTTCCCATAACATAAAGCAAGGTATTACCATGGTTACCATCGTTTACTTCTGTTACAATTCCGGCTGTTTCTTGTATATGATTTGCTATTTCTCCGGATTCTGAAATGGTAATGTTGCCTGTTTCATCTATCACTACATTTAGTTTTAAAACTTCTTCTACAAAACGTAACGGTACGTATGTTTTTCCATTTTTTAATTCAGGTGCTTTTCCAAGCTTTATCAGCATCTTTGCAAAGTTGTATTGATCTTCTCCAATTTTTAAGAAGAACCAACCATGTGCTTTAGATAATTCAATTTTTTGACTTTCATTATTCCACGTCACTTTATATCCCAATGCTTCCGCGACAGGACGCAACGGTATCATAAGTTCGTCCCCAGAAGTATAAATAGAGCGATCCTGTAATGGTTGACCATTTACAATCATCATGTATTTTAGTCCATTTCCAGAATAATCTTGAGCGATGTTCATATTCGATATTGCATGTGGATTTTCCGCTTGTGCAAATGCAGCCCCTGCTCCTCCTAACAATAAACAACCGGTCAGGCATAGTCCGAGTGTTCGTTTCATTATCTTATCCTCCTGTTTTCTCTATAGATGTAGATTGTTTCAATTATATAAACGGTAGCCTCCCCATTTAAGTATGCAATTTCATATCGTAATAACACTTTTATCCTATCAGCCAAGAAGACCCCCTCTTGTAAACGTAGGAAAAGTGGGGGATGAATCGGCTTCGAACAAGGACAGGATTCTCGTCCGACATTTGCTATACTTACCTTATACAGATGGCTCATTGAAAATTGAAATGTGGTGCAACCTGACATAACCATTGTATGCAATCCGGAAAAGCTGGACGAGAGAGGATGCAAAGAAACACCCGATTTGATTGTTAGATTCTTTCACAAGCTACAGCTAAATATGACAAATGGCTGAAGTACAAGTTATATGAGCATGCAGGCGTACGGGAATACTGGATTGTTGCCCCCGCGAATGAAACACTTGATGTATTCATACTGAACGATAACGGAAAATACGAACTGGCTGGCTCATTCGGAAAAGAGGATGAAGTCAAAGTCGGCATTTTTGAGGAATTCACCATCCATCTGGACGTTATCTTCCGCGATTGAGATACCTCTAATTTTTGGGATATAAAAAGAGGGGGGACTTCAAGGAGTCCACCCCTTTTTATTGTTGAAACACTACAACAAGCTTCGCAAACGTTGTTTTTGCTCCTTAGAAATCTCTCCATTTTCTAGAGCAAACACCATCATTTCACAAAGCACATCTATCGGCACCTCTGGGCTGCGTGGAGAAATCCCCCCATTTCTGCTTCGATACGCCCACTTAACCGAGCGATCCTCTTCATTCCAGGTCGCTTTTCCAATCCGCAACTCTCCGTTTTGATATGGCTTACGAAATTCTGGAATCATCCTTACCACCCTTTCACATTTCTCTAATAATAGAAACGTTTGAGAAAGGTATTTTGAGCCACTTTTTAAAAATTATTTTTCTCTCTTATTATTTATCATGTTAAAATAAGGAAAAAACAAAAATAAAGCTGTTCTCATTTAGGAACAGCCTGTTTACATTCTGACGATTATAGGACATAGCAAAGCAAAAGAAGCTCACGCTTTTGCTACTATTAGATATTAACACTGAATTCTACTAAAGTCTTTTCTCCCCTGCTATTTCAATGTAACTACAATTTTCCTTCTTTCGTGTTCCTTACAGATGCATTTACACGACTCTTTTCAATTTTAATGAACAACGCAAAAAATAAGAAAAATAAAGTTCAGTAAATCTTATTTTATCTAAACGGAAATCAGTTTTAGTTAGTTGCAGAAAATAAAATAAGTACGTGGTCAGACAAAAACCCCGACCTTGTGATATTATCCCCTTGTGGTTGACAGTGTAAAAAAGCCCTGTTAAACACGATGTTAATCTTAGCATTCTTCCTTATTCAACTGATCGGGCAGCATCAGTTTAAAAAACGGATCGGTCATTCACCCTTTTAAGTCCAAATGAATAACGTGTTTCTGACGAGATTTACTAATTGGGGGAATCGGCGTAGGATACTATGTTAGAGTAGAACCAGACGTAAAAATTTATGTAGAAGATGTTAACCCAAGAGGTGGGAAGCCAATCTTATTTATACATGGTTGGCCAGCAAATCATAAACTGTTTGAATATCAGTTTAATATATTTCCCGCAATGGGATATCGGTGTATCGGAGTGGACATCAGAGGGTTCGGTAAATCAGATAAACCTTGGGGAGACTACTCGTATGATCGATTGGCAGACGATGTGCGAACTGTGGTAGACATACTTAAATTACAAAATTTCACACTCGCGGGACACTCCGTGGGAGGAGCGATCGCCGTTCGATATATGGCTCGTCATAAAGGGTAGGGGGTATCCAAACTTGCTTTATTCGGCGCGGCAGCTCCTAGCCTAACTCAACGTCCTGATTTTCCATATGGATTACCCAAGCAAGATGTAAATAAACTCATTCAGGAAACGTATAATGATCGACCAAAAATGTTAGAAGAATTTGGAAGTATGTTTTTCTTCCAGCATATAACCAGGCCTTTCTCAAATTGGTTCTTCCAATTGGGACTACAGGCAGCAGGTTGGTCTACGGCAGCAGTTCTCGCCTCTCTTAGAGACGAAAGCTTGTTTTTTGATCTAGGAAAAATAAACGTTCCTACTTTAATCCTTCATGGTGTGCATGACAAAGTGTGCTTATTTCCACTTGCTGTAGCACAGAATAAGGGAATTAAAAACTCTAAGCTTGTGCCGTTTGAAAACAGTGGTCACGGATTGATGTGGGAAGAGCGTGATAAATTTAATAAACAATTGACACAATTTATCGGATAAAAGTTTTGAAAACCTAACCTCTCCCAAAATTCCTCCAATAGACTTGTCCAATCTGGAAAGTTTACCAAAAAGCGCTTTGAAATACCTGCTCCAATAAATACTACTTCCCAAAAGTGTTTGTTGGCAAATGCAAATAAAAAGAACCACTAGCCTAAATCTCTAGGTTATGCTTTGCCCCGTCATCCGAGCTACCGGACAGCGGGGTTTCTTTTATCATTTTCTTGAATTTTGATTGTGAAATTTCAGCTTGTTTAATAAGATGGCTGCAGCGATGATTTGTCAAGCCAGTTATAAGGTTGTTTCTCCCCCTCATAGATAAGCTACAAACCTATTTTACATGAAAACATACATAATGAGAGTCCTTGCGGCATCACCTAGTTGTTCATTTTTATCTTATAACTTGAAAATAAAAGAAAGAAGGTATAGCAGATGAAAAGTTTCCATGTAACAAAAATAATTGTACTAACGATTGTAGCACTATTAGCGGTTTCTTGTACACAGAAGGGAGAACTGCCCGAAAAATCAGTTCGTGATGCAATGAAGAACGATCAGCAAACACTGCAAACATACGCAAATCTAGCGATTGATTAAGGATGCGAAAAATCAAGGGTATAATATAAAAAAAATAAAATATAATCGTGCCACTATTATTTACGAAGATGGTAAACCAATAGGAGCTTATAAGGTTGATTTATATACATTCCAATTGACAGTTTAACAGCCAATACGACGTAGTACTTGTTC
>JAAROH010007647.1_pt1 | contig 74941 bp, 74 predicted proteins | sample 7248631 | NCBI WGS metagenome assembly JAAROH01 (sample SAMN09772309, study PRJNA484901) | compost metagenome | isolation source: Vermicomposting unit | place: India | reverse complement strand
CATGTACTAATTCTGCTCGGTAGAGCGGACTAGCCAAGAATCTCGTGGCTTTAGCCATGAGAGGTTCAAATGACTTATTAGGAAAGAGGAAAGGTAAGATAATATAGAGAAGAAACTTTTCCTGCGATCTTGCAATTTCATGGCATTCGGAAAACAATGGAGGAGAAAAGCGGGAAAGAAAGGAGAGGAATTGAATGCGCATTTTGTTTATTTGTACCGGAAACACCTGCCGCAGTCCGATGGCAGAAAAAATATTCAAAAAATTGGCTGCGGAACGGGGAGTGAAAGCGGAAGCAAAATCAGCAGGCTTGTTCGCCGTGCAAGGTTCGGCCGCTTCTCCCAATGCTGTAAAGGTTCTTGAGAAGAAAGGAATCGAAGAAGAACATACTTCACAGACGGTCAATGAGGACTTGCTGCGATGGGCCGACCTTATCGTAACAATGACGGAATCCCATAAACATACATTAATACAACGATACCCTGAATTCCAGGGGAAAGTACACACGCTTAAGGAATATACGGATACTTCAGAGAGCGCCCGGAAGAGGCTTCAAGAACTGAATCGTTTATATGAGCAATTGGAAGCCAAACAAACGCAATTCATGAAAGAACATTATGAAGAGATCAACAAGCTTGAGGAAGAATATCAGCAACTTTATCATAAACTGGAACTCATGCGCGAGAAGCTGGATAATTGGAAAGAGAAAATGATGCAGGCAACGGCCGAGGAACGTAATCAAATCGCGATTCTTGAAAGCCAGAAGCCTGATTATGATATTGTTGATCCGTTCGGTGGAACGTTGGAGACATATGAAAAGTGCGCTCAGGAAATCGAAGAGTCACTTATACGCTTGCTTGACATGATTGAAAAAATACGAAATTTTCATCGTAAATAAATACAAATTTAGTCAATAACTGCCCTGCTTCTATCCGATAATAATAAATAATAGGGGCAATGCAATAGATGTAATGCGTTTCTTATAATTGCAGGGGGGAGCAGTATGGACAAGAAGCGGACTTATTCGTTTAGTTTGGAAAAAAAGCTTGTGTTAGGGATTGGTGCTTTGTCCACCGTTACGTACGGCACAAGTGCATTTTTTATTTTTGTGTTAAGCGATTATGCGACTCACATCATCCCGCATTGGATGTTTACGCTGTTGACGCTCGTGCTAGGTGTGCTCTGGTCCTGCATATTTGGGTGGATGGTAGCACGTTGGATTTCGAAACCAATTGTAGAGTTAGAGCAGGCCGCTGCGCGCGCTTCCGCAGGCGATTTGCGAGTAGAAATCAAAGAGCCAAAATCAGACGATGAAATCGCGGCTCTTTCTCATTCATTTGCTTTAATGATTACCAATTTGCGAACCATGATTAAAGATATCGATCTTTCATCCGAGCATGCAGCAAAGAGCGTAAATGAATTAACTGCTGCATCTGAACAGGCTGCAGTGCAAATTGAGCAAATTAGCGTTACGATGGATCAAATTGCGCGCGGCGCTGAAAGTCAGGCACGGCATACAAAGACGATGGCGGAGTCGGTGGAGGCGGCGGGAGAATTAAGCCGAGAAGCGAATGAATACGCTGAACATTCTCGCAAATTGTCACAGCAAATGCTCACGACGCTTACAGAAAGCAGTAAAGTCGTGGAATCGCTTGTAGAGGGAATGCACAAGTTAGCGAAAGAAAACCAACATTCTATTCAGACCGTCCGCAGATTGGAGCAGAATGCGGCACAGATCGGCAGCATTACGCGAGTAGTAAGCGAGTTGGCCGGACAGACCAATTTGTTGGCACTGAATGCTAGTATTGAAGCGGCCCGGGCTGGTGAGCATGGAAAAGGGTTTGCCGTCGTGGCGGATGAGGTAAGACAACTTGCGGATGAAAGCGGCAAAGCGGCTGCGAATATTACTGCGCTTATTGAACAGATGCAGCGTGAAGTAGCGAATGCAGTAAAGCAAATTGAAGAACAAGTAACGATTGCGGATGCAGAGTCAGAACGAGGGGAACAAACGACGGAAGCGTTGCGAAATATCGCCGGTTCCGTACATGAAGTGGTAGCTTCCGTGGAACATATTGCGTCTCTTATCGAAAAACAGAGTGAAAACATGAAAGTAATGATGCAGGACGCTCGCAATGTGGCCAAGGTAGCAAATGAAACGTCGCATGGCGCAGAGGTCATTTATCAGGCGACGCAGGATCAAACAGCATTTATGGAGGAAGTGGCGGCTGCGGGTCAGGTATTGCGCACACAATCGGAACAGTTGAAGGAGCATGTAGCGAAATTCCAGATATAAGAGTGGAAAAAGGACTCGTGGGCATTGCCCGCGAGTTTTTCTTGTGTTACGAAAACCGGGATGTCGAAGCAGGAAATAAAATGCTGTCGATTTCCCGGGAAACATTTAGGCAGATGTCGACAAAAGAAACGCTTTATTTCCGAACAATTTATGATGTATAATCAAAAATGTACAGTTTTTTCATATTGCGTTCGAAATATCCTCTATGCATTTGCTCCGAATCGGGTATAATACATAGGAGATGGAAAGGATACACAGAAACGGAGGAGTCATACGTGAGAGTTGCGATTGCTGCTGACCACGGCGGTTACGCATTGAAGGAAGAAATCAAGAAGTATCTTGAATCAGCAGGTATTGAATATGAAGATTTTGGTTGTAACTGCGAAGATTCTGTCGATTATCCAGACTATGCCCTTCCGGTTGCTGAGAAGGTAGCAGCGGGAGAATTTGATCGCGGGATTCTTATCTGCGGTACCGGTATTGGTATGTCCATTGCCGCGAACAAGGTGAAAGGCATTCGCTGTGCGCTGGTGCACGACTGCTTCACCGCAAAGGCGACGCGCGAGCATAACGACTCCAATATTCTCGCAATGGGTGCGCGTGTAATCGGGTCAGGATTGGCGCTCGAAATTGCGAAAATTTGGCTCGAAACTGAATTTTCTGGCGGGCGTCATCTGCGTCGGATAGAGAAAATTAAAGAAATTGAGGAGAAATATTGATTGTTACCATCCGTTCTGATAAAGGCAGCGTGAAGACCTGTGAATGTAGAAAAAATGAAGCAAGACCTTACTTTGATTCTGGAAGATTTGCTGATGGTCAGGCCGCTTGGTGAAAGGCATGTCCTTGTATTTGGAACCAGCACGAGTGAAATTATTGGCAAACAGATTGGATCGGCAGGCAGCGAAGAAGTAGCGGCTGCGCTGTATGAAGCGATTGAAGATACGCGCAAGAAGTTCGGATTTTCCGTCGCGTTCCAGTGTTGTGAGCATTTAAACCGGGCGCTTGTGGTAGAGAAGGAAACAGCCGAGCGCTTCGGCTGGTCTGAAGTCACTGTTGTTCCTGTTCCCAAAGCGGGTGGAGCGATGGCGGCTTGTGCGTTTCGAAAAATGCGGAACGCCGTTGTCGTGGAGTCGATTCAGGCTGATGCTGGCGTTGATATTGGTGATACGTTCATCGGCATGCATTTAAAACCGGTGGCTGTACCGGTACGTCCTCGTATTAGACAAATTGGGGAAGCGCACGTAACGATGGCCGTTACGCGTCCGAAACTAATCGGGGGAGCGCGCGCGGTGTATGAACGCACCTCGCTAGAAGAAAACTGTCATTAACAATACCTACTATTTTTAATATTTGTCATTCGTCCAATGATTTCAAATCGCAAAAGGATGGTGACTGATTAAGCCAATTGTATAATAGGAGGAGAAGAGAGGATGCTAGAACAAGTGAAAAAGCATGATCCGGAAGTAGCGGAAGCGATTAGATTGGAGCTGAGCCGCCAGCGTTCAAAAATCGAACTTATCGCTTCCGAGAACTTTGTCAGTGAAGCGGTTATGGAAGCGATGGGTACGGTACTAACGAACAAATACGCAGAAGGTTATCCGGGTAAGCGTTACTATGGCGGATGCGAATATGTGGATATTGTTGAGAATTTGGCGCGCGACCGTGCGAAGCAACTGTTCGGGGCTGAACATGCCAATGTGCAACCTCACTCTGGCGCACAGGCAAATATGGCGGTATATTTTGCATTCTTGAAGCCCGGAGATACTGTGCTAGGCATGAATCTTTCCCATGGAGGCCACTTAACGCATGGAAGCCCGGTCAACTTCTCGGGTACTTTGTATAACTTTGTGGAATACGGTGTGGACAAAGACACACAGGTGCTTGATTATGAAGATGTCCGCAGAAAAGCGGAAGAACATAAGCCGAAAATGATTGTAGCGGGCGCAAGCGCCTATCCACGCGTCATTGACTTTGCAAAACTGCGCGAGATCGCCGATAGTGTGGGGGCATACCTGATGGTGGATATGGCGCATATTGCGGGTCTTGTAGCGACTGGTCATCATCCAACCCCGGTGCCGTATGCCGATTTTGTGACGACGACGACGCACAAAACGCTCCGCGGTCCGCGCGGTGGTATGATTTTGTGCAAAGAGGCATACGCAAAAGCAATCGACAAAGCGGTATTCCCTGGTATTCAAGGCGGTCCGCTGATGCATGTTATCGCAGCCAAAGCGGTGGCTTTTGGTGAAGCGTTGAAGCCGGAATTTAAAGAGTATTCCGCACGCATTATCGCCAACGCGAAACAGTTGGCTGAATCATTGAAAGCCGAAGGTTTCAATCTGATCTCCGGAGGCACAGACAACCACCTGATTTTGATCGACGTGCGTAATATGAACCTGACAGGTAAAGACGCTGAGCACTTACTGGACGAAGTAGGTATTACATGCAATAAGAACACCATTCCGTATGACCCGGCAAGTCCGTTTGTGACGAGCGGTATCCGTATCGGTACGCCTGCGGTTACAAGCCGCGGTTTTGATGAAGAAGCAATGAAAGAAATTGCTGCGATTATGGCGCTATGCCTGAAAAATCCGCAGGATGGAACGAAACAGGAAGAAGCACGACAACGTGTCGTTGCTCTCTGCGAAAAATTCCCGATGTATCCGCACCTAGAAATTTAAGTTTACACATGCGAAAAGGGATGGAGTGTTTGCTTCATCCCTTTTAATTGTTAATAAATTGCCTCGTTGGATTTCCTTTTCACAGATGCATCTCCAATTCCAGTCTGCTATAATATAACGCAGTGCAAAAAGCAGTCAACAGTAATCAGACTTTTTTTATGTTATGCAGACAGGAGGCTTCCCTGATGGGTAAAGTATACGTATTAGACCATCCATTAATTCAACATAAGCTCTCATACATTCGTGATAAGCGTACAGGTACGAAGGAATTTCGTGAACTGGTTGATGAAGTCGCGATGTTGATGGCGTATGAAATCACGCGCGATATGCCGCTTAAGGAGATCGAAATCGAAACGCCGGTTACAACCTGTAAAACAAAAGTGATCGCTGGTAAAAAAGTAGGTCTTGTTCCGATTTTGCGAGCTGGTCTCGGTATGGTAGATGGCATGCGCAAGCTCATCCCTGCGGCCAAGGTGGGACACGTTGGCTTGTATCGCGATCCGGAAACGCTGGAGCCAGTTGAATATTACGTAAAACTCCCAACTGACATAAACGAACGTGAATTGATCGTCATCGATCCGATGCTTGCTACAGGTGGTTCTGCGGCTGCTGCGGTTACCGCTTTGAAAAACCGCGGTGCGCAAAACATGAAACTTATGTGCCTGATTGCCGCGCCGGAGGGCATCGAAAAATTCCAACAAATTCACCCGGAAATCGACATTTATGTGGCTGCGGTAGACGAAAAGCTGGACGACCATGGCTACATTGTTCCGGGCCTTGGAGATGCTGGAGACCGCTTGTTCGGTACAAAGTAATACAAATGAGGTGAAATCTTGGTCACAAAGAAAATTATGACCGTGTTTGGCACACGGCCGGAAGCGATAAAAATGGCGCCGCTTGTCCATGAATTGCAGTGTCATGAAGAACTGGAACCATTTGTTTGCGTAACGGCCCAGCACAGACAGATGCTGGATCAGGTGCTTGATATTTTTTCAATTACGCCCGACACGGATCTTAATGTAATGAAAGAACGTCAGACGCTTACACAGATTACAACCCGTGTTCTGGAAGGCCTTGATGAGGTTATGAAGGCAGAAAAGCCGGATATGGTGCTTGTCCACGGCGATACAACGACGACATTCGCCGCCAGCCTGGCCGCGCTGTATAATCAGATTCCGGTGGGACACGTAGAAGCGGGTTTGCGCACATGGAATAAATATTCGCCGTATCCCGAAGAGATGAACAGGCAATTGACGGGAGTAATCTCTGATCTTCATTTTGCACCGACCGCTCAGGCGGCGGAAAACTTGAAGAAGGAAGATAAGAAAGACGATGCGATTTACATAACCGGGAACACGGTGATTGATGCTTTAAAAACAACGGTGCGCGAAGATTATACGCACCCAGTGCTGGAAGAGATGGCCGGCAAGAAGTTGGTACTCATGACGGCGCACCGACGCGAGAACCTAGGAGAGCCGATGGCGCGTATGTTCCGAGCGATTCGCCGTCTTGTGGACAAGCACCCGGACATTGCTGTCATATATCCTGTACACCTTAATCCGGTGGTTCAGGAAGCGGCTAACAAGTATTTGGGTGAACATGAACGCATTCGTCTGATTGCACCGCTGGACGTGGTGGACTTCCATAATTTTATGTCCCGCTCCTATTTGATTTTGACTGATTCCGGCGGTGTACAGGAGGAAGCGCCGGCTTTTGGCGTGCCTGTGCTTGTATTGCGTGACACGACGGAGCGCCCGGAGGGCATTGCGGCCGGCACCCTGAAGCTGGCTGGGACGGATGAGGAGACGATTTTTAGCTTGGCCGATGAATTGTTGACAAGCCGGGGAGCATACGAAAAAATGGCAAAAGCGGTCAATCCTTATGGAGACGGTGAAGCTTCCCGCCGTATTTGTGAAGCAATTCTTTACTATTTTGGATTGCGAGACAAAAAGCCAATGCCGTTTTTACCATAATATAGGACGTGCCCTGTCATAGGGCGCGCTTTTTTTGTTTATATAAAAAATCCACGTATGTCCTAGGTATTATGTCTATACAGAGTTCGTCCTGTCTCATAATATGCAGTATGTCAAATTTCAAGGGGGGAATTGGTAATGCCCATCAATTTCGATGAATCGGCTAGCGTAAATGAATGTGATGCGCGCGTGGTTCGACCTAACCTAACCAGGGGTAACCCCATTATCAAAGTTCCGGTGCTGTTACAGGAAGTATCGGTACAGTTGCCGATAAGAGCGCGTATTACGTTTCCAGAAGATGTGCTTGAAATCAAGAAAATCAAAAAGCGTGTAAAACTGACGCAATGCCGTCTGATCCAGCCGCGTATTCTGCCGGGCGAGGAACTGCGCGCCAAGTTGTTCCTGAGCGGTTTTGTGCGCAAGAATATTCAGTACGTAACACCTTCGGGTTCTCCGCGTGATGCGGTCGAAGTGCGCTCTGTTATTAATTCTCTGACGGTAGATGTTCCTTTCGATTGCGTAGCGGAAATTGCCGAATTCCTCACGCCACCGGTTGGCCCATTCTTCAATGTGCGCGAAGAATTTGATTTTCTGGTAGAACGGCCGCTGCCTCAGGGATTCCCATCCAAAGACCGCCTCATGTCTACGGACTTGTCGCAGTTCCATCAACAAAGCGTTGAATTCTTCAATGAGCAAGTCTTTTGTGAGCTAGTACGCGCTGATATTACCGAATGGGATGAAGCGCTTGATCGTGAGCCACTGCAAGGTGGCCCATTTGAAGAAGGGGTATTTAGGGAAATTATTCAAAAAATGGTGCTCGATCTTACCGTTAAAGTGCTGCAAAATCAGCAGGTGCACGTTAATGTTCCTCCAACTCCTCCCGAAGAATAATAGCCTGAAAGGCTGCGTTTAAACGGGTATACAGCTGGCTTCTCCGATAAAATAGGCGAACGAGGACAGGATTTCGTCTATATCCTGATGAATAGGAGAGAAAGGGGGGGCCAGCATGCTAGATAGTTACCGTCTTACTTCCACCATAAAGCAGCCGAAGAAAAAAAAACGGAAAAAGAAGAAGCGGAAACATTCGCTGAGGAAAAAAACCGCCGCTCTTTTTCCTGCTCAACAATATAGGGGGGGAGCGCATTCCTCATTTAGTGTATCGAGAGGAAGCATGCATGCAATAAAAATTCCGGTGCTTATCGCGCGACAAAAGGTAGACATGAATATAGCGAAAACGATTTCGTTGCCCCACCGAGTGGAAGAAACGATAGACATTGAATGGGAAGTTTCATCGCTTTCTTGTCGCTTTTTACTCCCTTCCCGTTACTTGTTTGTTCACGGTATGCTTACGGCGGATATTCAATATGTGGCTGCTGATGAAGGTAGAAAGGTATACAGTCTGAAAACATCTATCCCTTTTCATAAAATTGAACCGATTGTGAAGGCGGATCGCCTCCGTCAGCCGAAGGTGGCAAGGAAAGCGGAATATTTTTTCCGGGAAAGTCCGGAAGTCGTGCAGCGCGAGTATTATGCTGTAAAGCATGAAGAGCCGATATGCGAATTGAATGCTGTGCATATTACATCGCTCGAACAGGTAAAAAAAGCCTCTCTATATTTGCAAATAAATGCTGTCTTGTTTTTCCGGATTTTTCAGTCCCGGCTTATGGAGGTACTTGCACCTGTAAATAAAAATGAATCTTTGTAGAAACATTCCCTGATTCGCGGCGTCTAAACTAATTGGGGAAAACATGACATTAATTTTTAGAAGAAAGGAGAAGGATGATGAAAAGTTACATAAGCAAGGTAATTGTCGCATTTGTGGCTGCACTTGCGTTCATTACCTTGCAGATGCCGTATCAGGGAATGGCTGCAGGCATGTCCCTACAGAAGCTGTCCGAATCTCCGCTCGGAGAGGGGACAACCCTTCTAAAATATCGGCTTGTAATTGGAGGAAAAGCTTCGAATGTTTTTGTTACAAAAGTCGATCTGAACAATCCATATACGGAAGTAGGGCCTATATATGGGACAAATGGAAAGCTTACGGTTCGACAGAATGTGAAAAAAATGGCCGATGAAAGAGGGGCTATTGCGGCGATTAACGCCGATTTTTTCCGCATGGACCGCAAAGGCGCTCCGTTTGGCATTGTGCTTGACCGGGGCAAGCTTGTGTCATCCATGGGGAAAATCAACAACTGGTACTCTTTTGGCCTGCTGAATGATAAGACAGCGATTGTATCTCATCTTGGATTCAAGGGCACAGTACAGGCGCCGGATGGGACAACCGCCATTATTCAGGGGGTCAACAAAGAAGAATACAATCCGACGAATGATAAAAGCCATTTAAACAAAATCAACCTGTATACCGCTGACTTTGGCTATACAAGCCTTGGCGCTATTAAGGGATACGAAGATGCTGTAGAGATTCTGGTGGTTAATGATCAGGTGAAAGATATGCGTGTCGGCAATCCGGTCGGTTATACAATTCCGCAGGGCGGATATGTTTTATGGGGACACGGGGTCGGCAAGCAATACTTGATGAGCCATTTTAAAGTTGGCGATCCGGTAAAGGTTACATTACAGACGACGACTGATTTTCCGATCGGTGACCGCGAATTATATAGCGCGGTGGGCGGACACATGTTGCTCGTGAAAAACGGACAAGCCTTGAGCAAAATTCCGTCTGATTATATTGGAGGATACCAGCCGCGCACCGCGTTCGGCGTATCGCAAGACGGCAAGACACTGTACATGGTTGTCGTGGAAGGCCCATCGAAAAGCCGTGGGGTTACGCTGGATGAATTGGCACAGTTAATGAAGCAACTTGGCGCCTACAACGCGGCGAACTTGGATGGCGGCGGTTCAACAACCATGGTGGCACGTTATCCGGGAGACACGCAGACGACGCTCCTAAATACGCCGAAGCTTGGCAGCAGCATGCGCGCCGTACCGACGGGTCTCGCCGTTTTCAATACCGCTCCTCCGGGAGAATTTGCGAACTTCCTGTTTACGACGGACGGTAAAACGATGCTTGGCAAACCGATTGCTATTACGGTGAAGGCATATGACAAACACTATAATCCGTATAAGCTGGACCCGGCCGAAATCACATGGACAGCGAATCCGGCAGACGGAACGTTTAATAAAAATGTATTCACACCAAAACGCAGCGGTACGATTACCATTACAGGCGAATACAAAGGCGTGAAGAAAAGTCTCAATCTGACGGTAGCAAGCCCGGAAGTAAAGGATGTTACGGATGTTATTGTTTCACCTTCGCCGCTGGCGTTGCGGTCAGGGGGAAAGATCGATTTCTCCGTTTCCCTTAAAACAAAAACCGGGCAGCTTATCCCGGCTTCTCCAAGTATGGTAAAAGCTTCGCTGACTCCGGGACTTGGCACATTGCAGGGTTTTACCATTACAGCAGGCCAGCAGAACAAAGCGGGCGAACTTGTTGTGACATACAAGAACATTATTCGTAAAGTGCCGGTGAGTGTAGGAACAAGATGGTCATTCTGGACCAATACGGATGATTTAACTTCATTAAGCTATACAACCATCCCAGCCTCTATTAGTGCGAATGGCTCCTTCCGCCAGACAATGGAAGGTGAACCGGTGAAAGCTTCCGGAAAAGCGTTGCGTCTGGAGTACGATTTTACAGGATCTTCCAATGTTGATATGCGTTTCGCTTATGGACGCTTCGGTTCGAAGCCACTCGTGCTACCGGGTAGGCCGATGGGCATGAAGATGTGGGTATATGGTGATAATAGCTTGCATTGGCTGCGCGCTGAGCTTGTGGATGCTAAAGGTAAAACTCATTATGTAGATTTGGCGAAGCAAATCGATTGGACAGACTGGAAAGAGGTTACGGCAAGCTTCCCGGCCGATGTCGCGTATCCTGTTTCGCTTAAGAGCCTATATGTAGTGGATGAGGAAGATTCCACGCTGGAGACACAAGGCGTTATTTATTTCGATGAATTTTCGCTTGAATATCCTGCAGGCACCACGCCTGCTCCTCCTCCGCCGCCGGTCAAACCGGCGCCGGATGATGTCGGGTTTACGGATATTAAAGGACACTGGGCAGAACAGATATTGCTTGAGATGCATAAGAAAGGCATCGTCAGCGGGATTACGCCAACCAAGATGGGGCCATCTCTTCCTGTGACGCGCGGCCAATTTGTGACATTTATGGACCGAGCGTTTGGCTGGACAAAAGGCAAATCATCATCTGCTGCGTCGCCGTTTAGGGACAAGCTGCCGGACTACGCGAAAGCATCGATCCTTTCGGCAGTAGAGAAGAAAATTGTTGCCGGTTTTGACGATGGTACGTTTAAAGCGGATGCGCCGATTACCCGCGCTCAGATGGCTGTCATTATGCATAATGCCATTAAACAAGGATATGGCAACCCAGATAAGCCGGTTATTGCCCAGCCGTCGTATGGAGACGTTTCTGCATTTCCGATCTATGCTGCGGAAAGCATTCGCTTTCTGTCAGAACGTGGGTACTTGAGCGGGGATAAAGACGGCAAATTCGGCCCGAATCGTACGGCGAACCGCGCTGAGTCCCTTGTTGTCATCGACCGAATGATGAAAAGCATGTAGCTCGGTTTGACAACAAGTTCTGGTGTAGATGATACGGCGCTTCTTCCTCCGCGCTTATGAATTTTTCTTATTTGATTTGTTGTCAAATTTATTATTAAATTCTTTCTTTTTGGCAGGAATCCACTTTTTTATCATCGAATATAGTACGGGTATGCAGTAGGTATGCAAAAAAGCGGAGGGAGAGTAGATGTCATGAGTAACAGAGATGTCGTGATTGTAAGTGCTGTCCGCACGCCGATTGGAAGCTTCATGGGGTCACTGAGCAACATTTCCGCAACCGAGTTAGGAGCGATTGCGATTAAAGAAGCGTTGAATCGCGCAGGTGTATCCGGCGATCAAGTAGATGAAGTAATCATGGGAAATATTCTGCAAGCTGGCCTCGGCCAAGGCCCAGCGCGTCAGGCTGCGATCAAAGCAGGTCTTCCACACGAAGTTCCTTCCATGACGATCAATAAATTATGTGGTTCCGGCTTAAAAGCTGTGCATCTTGCCGCGCAAAGCATTATGCTGGGAGATGCTGATATCGTGGTGGCCGGCGGTATGGAAAACATGAGCCTTGCGCCTTATCTACTGCCGAAAGCGCGTACAGGCTACCGCATGGGCGATCAGACAGTGGAAGACAGCATGCTGAAAGATGCTCTAATCTGCGCGTTTAATAGCTATCACATGGGCATTACGGCGGAAAACCTTGCCGAGAAATACGGCATCACGCGCGAAGAGCAAGATAGATTCGCCGCTTGGAGTCAGCAGAAGGCGGAAGCGGCCATGAAGAAAAACAAATTTGCCGATGAAATTGTGCCGGTGGAAATTCCGCAGCGCAAAGGGGCACCTATTCTGTTCGACAGAGACGAATTTCCGCGCGCAGGCGTAACGGTCGAGCAACTTGCTAAGCTGAAGCCGGCATTTAAAAAGGACGGAACGGTAACGGCAGGCAATGCGTCTGGCATCAACGATGGAGCCGCTGCGCTTGTACTCATGAGCCGTGAGCGCGCAGAACAATTGGGTGTTAAGCCGATGGCGGTTATCCGCGCCAATGCTAGCGCGGGTGTAGATCCGGCGATCATGGGGATCGGTCCGGTTCCAGCGACGAAAAAGGCGCTGGAAAAAGCCAGCCTGCTCATCGATGACATTGACCTAGTAGAAGCGAATGAAGCGTTTGCCGCCCAATCGCTGGCGGTTGGGCGTGAGCTTAACATTCCGGATGAGAAACTTAATGTCAACGGTGGGGCTGTGGCGCTTGGACATCCGGTTGGCGCGAGCGGCGCACGTGTGCTTGTAACGTTGCTTCATGAGATGAAACGTCGGGGCTCCCGTTACGGGCTGGCTACACTTTGTATTGGTGGTGGACAGGGTGTGGCAACGATCGTTGAAATGGAAAAAATTGAATCCTGTCAAGTAGAAAATAGATAAATACCACAATTTAACCGTATAAAACGTGTCGGTTTTGTCGAAAAAGTGACAATCCATTTGCATATTGTTGACAAACGATAAATGCTTAAGTACTATGGTTAGGGACAATAGATCATACATCGTTATGACATGTTGTTCCTAACCTTTTTCTTGAAAAAATCGATAGTTTATGTCGAATTTTTTTGTGGAAAGCTGGAAGTGTGTAAAAGCGAGTAACGAGAGGGGCACCGTGCGTGAAAGATAGGAAAAACGGACCTTTGCAAGCTTTTGCATTAGTTGGAACAATAGGGGTAGAACTTGCTACCTCTGTTATTTTTGGCTTCTGGGTCGGACGTGCGGTCGACAATTGGCTGAAAACCGAACCGTGGTTTATGCTTATCGGTTTATTGTTCGGCTTAGGGTTAGGGATTATGGGAGTTTTCTTTCTGGTGAAACAGTTCTTTGGAGAATAGCATGGAACCATTTACTTCATCAATTAAAACGATGGCCCGATACATATTTCTTCTGTTTACGGGTGTTGTCTTGTTGTGGCTATTTATGCCGCAGCGAGTATTTTTTCAAGGGTTAATTCTTGGGATGCTGGTCAGCATGGCAAACGGATTTATCCTTTTTGTGAAAACGCTACAGGCTGGAGATGTGGCGCTGCACCCCGGCAGGAGGATGAGAAGCGTAGGAATGCTGCCCCGTTTTTTGCTTGCGGGGTTTGCGGTATATGTCTCCTTTAGAATGCCCCATATCTTTTCCTTCTACGGGGTGATTGTTGGGTTAATGACAGTTCCAGTCGTTACACTTCTATTCGCTATCTATCAATATTTATCCATACAAAAATAACGCGCTTACGAAAGGGGTGAATGAGAAGATGGAACACTACTCTCCAACCTTTGAGTTTTTGGGTATGACATTTGATATTCCTGTCATGCTTATGACTGTTTTGACTGCTGTCCTTGTATTTATTGTCGTTATGATTAGTACCAGAAACATGACGTCGGGCGTACCGAGAGGATGGCAAAACTTCTTTGAATGGGTCATTGATTTCGTTCGTGGAATTGCTGGCCAATTTATGGACGCAAAGACTAGCACCAAGTTTGTAACGCTAGCCTTAACTCTTTTCTTGTACATTTTTATCGGGAACCAGCTGGGGGTCATGGCCAACTTCAGCGTGCTGTATACTGAACCGAATCCGGCCCTGGGTATCACTCAGGAGGTCATCAATGAACATGGCCATGAAGTTGTACATGACGGACAAACGGTAAAAGGTGTAACTGTGAACTGGTTCAAGTCACCGACCGCTTCTCCGAGCGTAACGTTCGGTTTGGCACTGATGGTGCTTCTCTACGCGCACTATCTGGGCATCAAGAAAGACCCGGCAGGTTATGTGAAACACTGGTTCCAACCGCATCCTTTGATGTTTATCCTGCATGTTATGGAAGAATTTATTATCAAGCCATTGACGCTCCCGCTCCGTCTTTTCGGTAACATTTTCGCGGGTGAGGTTCTGATTGCTTTTCTGCTTGCAGGTTCCGTTGCGGTTGTCAGCCTTCCGCTTATCGTTTGGTTAGGTTATTCCTTATTTGTTGGCACTATTCAGGCGTATATCTTTACAACATTAACTCTAGTGTACATTTCCCAAAAAGTTGTGGATGAACACTAATCTTTACTTTTGTTAATGAACCCTTTTAATCTTATAAAAATGCATGTTTTGATAATTTGCTGAGGAGGGAAATCATAATGGATTTCGCAATTGCATTAGGTTTAATTTTTGGTCTGGCCGCTGTTGGCGCAGGTATTGGTAACGGTCTTGTAGTTTCTCGTACTATTGAAGGTGTTGCTCGTCAACCGGAAGCACGCGGTGGTCTGATGGGTCTGATGTTCCTTGGTCTTGGTCTGGTAGAGGCGGTTCCGATTATCGCAGTTGCTATCGGTTTCATGCTGTTCGGACGTCTCGGCTAATAGGTAAAGAAAACGTTCAGCAATTGGATATTTTTATCGGGGCGAGGGCCGTTATCCTTCGCCTTCCTTTTGTACCTAAGTGAATTCTCCTGCTACAGGAAAGGAGTTGACGGACTGTGTTACCTCAATTAGGCACGCTGCTATTCCAAGTGGTTGTGTTTTTAATTCTTCTGGCGCTTGTTTCCAGGTTTGCAATGAAGCCGGCAATGTCGGTACTGCAAAAACGCCAGGAACATATCGAAGGACAAATCGCGGCTGCTGAGAAAGCGAATGCGGAAGCGCAAGCCCTTTTAAAACAGCAGCAGGCTGAACTTAAAAAGGTGCGTGAAGAAGCGCAGAGCATTTTAGAAACGAAGAAAAAGCAAGCGGAGGACGAAGCGGAGCAAATCATCGCCGCAGCTCAAGAGCGCGCGGAGCGCATGGTTGAAGAGGCGAAGCTGGAAATCAACCGCGAAAAGGAAAAAGCGCTTGCTTCTGTACGTGATCAAGTAGCGGGTCTTTCCGTGCTTCTTGCTTCTAAAATTATTGAAAAAGAAATGTCGCAAGCAGAACAGCAAGATACGATTGAACAGTTTATGAGACAGGTGGGCGGTCAAGTATGAGTGCTGTTGCAAAGCGCTATGCCCGCGCCCTCTATGAAGTAGCCAGTGAAAAACAGGCAGTCGAAACAATGGAAAACGAACTTATCCAGATTACGGATATCATTAAAGGAAATGATGAGTTGAACATGCTTTTGGCTCATCCGAAAGTGACAGCCGATGAAAAGAAGGAAATGGTGAATGCTTTGTTTGCCGGTAAAATTTCTGACATCGCGCTGAACTTTGTTCATATTCTTATTGAGCGGGGACGTGAAGACGAACTGAACGACGTCCTCAAGCACTTCACGGAGCTCTCCAACGAGGCGCGCGGCATTGCTGACGCGACAGTCACTACCGCAAAACCGTTGACAGAAGCTGAAGTGCAAAAGATCGCTGAACAATTCGGACAAAAATTAAATAAAAAGCTGCGTGTAACGACAAAGGTCGATCCTTCCATTATCGGCGGCATGATTGTTCGCATCGGTGACCGCCTCTATGATGGTAGCATCAAAGGAAAGCTGGCTCGCTTTACGCAGCAAATTAAGCAAGCCCAAGTATGATAGATAGGGGTGAACCATAAGGTGAGTGCAATCAGACCAGATGAAATTAGCTCTCTGATTAAACAACAGATTGAAAAATATAAATCTGACATCCAGGTTGTGGATGTGGGCACTGTTATCCAGGTTGGTGACGGTATCGCGCGCGTTCATGGTTTGCAAAACGTTATGGCCGGTGAGCTCGTTGAGTTCCAGAACGGTGTAATGGGGCTGGCGCAAAACCTTGAAGAAGATAATGTAGGTGTCGTTATCCTTGGTCCGTATACAGAAATCCGTGAAGGCGACGAAGTAAAGCGCACAGGTCGCATCATGGAGGTTCCGGTAGGAGAAGCGCTGCTCGGCCGCGTTGTGAATCCGCTCGGTCAGCCGCTGGATGGTCTGGGCCCGATTGAAACAACTGAATTCCGTCCGATCGAAAGCCCGGCGCCCGGCGTTATGGCACGTAAATCCGTACATGAGCCGCTGCAAACAGGTATCAAAGCGATCGACGCGATGATCCCGATCGGCCGTGGTCAGCGTGAGTTGATTATCGGTGACCGCCAAACGGGTAAAACAGCCATCGCTTTAGATACAATCATTAACCAAAAAGGCAATGGCATGATTTGTATCTATGTCGCAATCGGCCAGAAGCAATCCACGGTTGCAGGTGTGGTGGAAACGCTCCGCCAGCATGGCGCCCTTGAATATACGATCGTTGTATCGGCTACAGCGTCCGATCCGGCTCCGCTGCTTTATCTTGCTCCGTACGCGGGCGTAGCGATGGGCGAGTACTTCATGTATAAAGGCGGACATGTACTGTGTGTTTATGACGACCTTTCCAAACAGGCAGCAGCATACCGCGAACTTTCGCTGTTGCTTCGTCGTCCGCCGGGTCGTGAAGCGTATCCGGGTGACGTATTCTATTTGCACAGCCGCTTACTGGAGCGCGCAGCTAAGTTGAGCGACGATCTTGGCGGCGGTTCTCTGACTGCGCTGCCGTTCATTGAAACACAGGCAGGTGACGTATCTGCATACATTCCTACGAACGTAATTTCGATTACGGATGGTCAAATTTTCCTTGAATCGAACCTGTTCCACTCCGGTCAACGTCCGGCGGTTAACACAGGTATCTCAGTATCGCGTGTAGGTGGTGCCGCGCAAATTAAAGCAATGAAGAAAGTTGCCGGTTCTCTGAAGCTTGACATGGCGCAATACCGCGAGCTGCAAGCGTTCGCCCAGTTCGGTTCTGACCTTGACAAAGCAACGCAAGCGCGTCTGGCGCGCGGTGAGCGCACGGCTGAAATTCTGAAGCAAGGTCAGTTCGAACCGATGCCGGTTGAGAAGCAAGTTGTTTCTATTTATGCGGTTACGCGCGGCTTCATGGACGACATTCCGGTAGCAGACGTACGCCGCTTTGAAAAAGAACTGCTTGCTTATATCGAACATAACAAAAAAGAAATCTTCGACACGATTGTGAACACGAAAGAGTTACCACCAGAAGATCAATTGAACGCAGCCATTGAAGAGTTCAAGAAGACGTTCGTAACTTCTGAGTAATTCGTATGTTGTATAAACGAAAGAAGCTTTATTTAGATGAAGGATAAAGGTGGTGAACAATCGTGGCCGGAGGAGGACTTCGTGAAATCAAGTCGCGCATTAAGAGTGTGCAGAATACGCGGCAAATTACAAAGGCGATGAAGATGGTCGCTGCCGCGAAATTGCGTCGCGCCCAGGAAAGAGCGGAAGCCGCTCGTCCTTACGCGGAAAAAATGCGCGAAGTAGTAATGAGTATTGCGGCTGGTACGTCAGGAGCGAAGCATCCAATGCTTGAAAGTCGTCCCGTAAAGAAGACGGGTTATGTAGTCATTACGTCTGACCGGGGGCTGGCGGGCGGATACAACGCCAACGTTCTTCGTCTCGTAGCGCGTACCATCGCCGAACGGCATAACAGCAAAGATGAATACACGATCATCGCATTGGGGCGTAAAGGTCGTGACTTCTTTAAAAAACGCGGATATCCGCTTGCGGACGAGTTCGTGAATCTGTCCGATTCTCCGACGTTTGCTGACATTAAAAGCATAGCACGCAATGCTGTTCAATTGTTTGCCGATGGAAAAATTGACGAGTTATACCTTGTATACAATAAGTTTGTCAGCGCGATTCAGCAGGTGCCGACGGAACTGCGTCTTTTGCCGCTTGCTGAGATCGAGAAGGTAGAAGGTACGCCGACATATGATTTTGAACCGTCTGCAGACGAAGTGCTTGCCGACCTGTTGCCGAAATATGCGGAAACCCTTATCTTCAGCGCGCTGCTGGACGCTAAGGCGAGCGAGCAAGGGGCCCGTATGACCGCAATGGGCAACGCAACGGATAACGCTACAGATATGATTGAACGCCTGACACTGTTTTATAACCGTGCCCGCCAGGCGGCGATCACACAGGAAATCGCCGAAATCGTAGGCGGAGCGAGCGCGCTCGAATAAGCTTCGATGCGTTAGATAGGAGGGAAACAGATGAGCAAGGGACGCGTACTTCAGGTTATGGGTCCGGTCGTAGATATTCAGTTCGAACGCGGACACCTGCCTGAGATTTATAACGCTATTAAAATTAACGAAACACTCGATAACGGCAAGGTTATCGATCTTACTTTGGAAGTAGCTCTTCACCTAGGAGACAATACTGTTCGTACGGTTGCTATGTCTTCCACTGACGGCTTGGTTCGTGGAATGGAAGCGGTAGACACAGGCAAAGCGATTTCTGTGCCGGTAGGACCGAAAGTGCTGGGTCGTGTATTTAACGTGCTTGGAGAGCCAATCGACCTGAAAGAAGCGCCAAAGGATGTTGAATATTATCCGATTCACCGCGCAGCGCCGTCGTTTGAAGAACAATCCACAGCCGATGAAATGCTCGAAACAGGTATTAAGGTTGTAGATTTGCTTGCGCCATACGCAAAAGGTGGTAAAATCGGTCTGTTCGGTGGTGCCGGCGTAGGTAAAACGGTATTGATTCAGGAGCTTATTAACAACATCGCCCAGGAGCACGGCGGTTACTCGATCTTTGCGGGCGTAGGCGAACGTACCCGTGAAGGTAACGATCTGTACCACGAGATGGTAGATTCCGGGGTTATCGATAAAACATCCATGGTGTTCGGCCAGATGAACGAGCCGCCGGGAGCGCGTCTGCGCGTAGCGCTGACAGGTTTGACCATGGCGGAATACTTCCGCGATGTAGAAGGACGTGACGTACTTTTATTCATTGACAATATCTTCCGTTTCACGCAGGCAGGTTCCGAGGTATCCGCGCTGCTTGGGCGTATGCCTTCTGCGGTAGGTTACCAGCCGACGCTGGCTACGGAGATGGGTCAACTGCAAGAGCGTATCACATCTACGAAGAAAGGTTCCGTAACGTCTATCCAAGCGATTTACGTACCGGCGGACGACTACACCGACCCGGCACCGGCAACAACGTTTGCGCACTTGGATGCGACAACGAACCTTGACCGCGGTATTTCCGAGCTTGGTATTTATCCTGCGGTAGACCCGCTGGCGTCCACTTCTCGGATTCTGACTCCTGCCGTTGTAGGTCAGGAACATTACGAAGTAGCGCGCGGCGTTCAGGCTATCCTGCAACGTTATAAAGAACTGCAAGACATTATTGCCATCCTCGGTATGGACGAATTGTCTGATGAAGATAAAACGATCGTAGGACGCGCACGCAGAATTCAGCGCTTCCTGTCCCAGCCGTTCCACGTTGCTGAACAGTTCACAGGCTTCCCGGGCAAATATGTTCCGGTTAAAGAAACGGTTCGTAGCTTCAAAGAAATTCTGGAAGGTAAACACGACGATCTTCCGGAAGCAGCGTTCCTGTATGTAGGAACAATCGAAGAAGCGGTTGAGAAAGCTAAGAAAATGTAGTGGTTCAACCCTGATAATGGGGAGGGTTTCGTAAATGAATACAATCGCAGTCGAAATCGTCACTCCAGAACGGGTTGTCTACCGCGGCGATGCTCGCATTGTTGTAGCCAGAGGTGTTGAAGGGGATTTGGGTATTTTGCCGAATCACATTCCGATGGTTACACCGCTTAAGATTGCTCCGGTTCTGGTAAAGAAGCACGAAGGCGAAGACGACAAAATCGCAGTGAGCGGCGGCATTATGGAGGTACGCAGGGATAAAGTCACCATTCTTGCGGAAACGGCCGAGCTTCCTGATGAGATTGACGTAGACCGCGCAAGAGCGGCAAAGGAGCGCGCAGAGCGCCGCCTCGCTGAAAACGAGAGAGAAGACATTGACTTTAAACGTGCACAGTTGGCGCTGCAACGCGCCATGACGCGTTTAGATGTTGCCGGAAAATAATATGCTAATTCTATGAAGGAAAAGCTCCTCCATAAGTTTCGGAGGAGCTTTTTTCATGTCTAAGACTAAAGTTTGCATCGTATGTTATAATGAAGGAAAGACAAACAAAGCAAAGTTAGCTAGGCAGATTGTGCTCTTTGATAATATGCTCGAGCAATTTTTCGCAGGAGCGGCGGATAATGGTGTACGTTTCAAGGAACGCTTCATCACCGCGCGCCCATGGATCGGGAACGTCACCGGGGCCTTCAGGATCAAATTCGCGAAGCAGGTGCAAGTTTCCGTTTACTGCGCCCAAACATCGAATGTTGCTTTGGTTGGAAGCATCCATAGCAATGACATAATCCCACTGGGTCAAATCTTTTGTGGTAAACTGCCGGGCGAATTGTCCGGCCAGCGAAATCCCGTGTTTTTCCGCGACGCGTCTGGAACCTGGATCCGGCAATTTTCCAACATGATAACTCGCAGTGCCTGCCGAGTCGATGACGAAGTAATCCTCAATTCCTTTTTCTCTCACCAGATGCCGGAATACTCCTTCTCCCAGTGGAGAGCGGCATATATTTCCTAAACAGACGAAGATGACGCCTATTTTCTTTGTCTCCAAAAGAATCACTTCCTTATCTATAAAATTTCGTTACCATTATACCAAACGGCGCAGTTCCCAATATATCATAAGCTTTGAAATTCCACTATTAGACAGTACCTGTACCATTTGATATAATTGTATGGAGTTTTCATCTATTTAAAGTTTTTAATCAATGATTTATAAAAAATTCATAATTTAGGGTAGGGGGGAAAAGTATGGCGACAGTATACATGAATAATTATCTGATTGTTGCTATTTTTCTCTTTTTGGGTATTCTCTTGCCCGTGGGTGCGCTTACATTGGCGCGTTTTCTGCGCCCTAGCAATCCGACGGAGGAAAAGAGAAAAACTTATGAGAGCGGGGTGGAGCCGGTAGGGTCAAGCTGGGTACAATTTAACGTTAAATACTACATTTTCGCTCTTTTGTTCGTAGTGTTTGACGTAGAAACGGTTTTCTTATATCCTTGGGCGGTCGCCTATGACAGCCTTGGGTTATTCGCACTGGTCGAAATGGTTATTTTTATTGTGCTGCTTGTAATAGGGTTAATCTATGCCTGGAAGAAGAAGGTGTTAGAATGGAACTGAACTTGGAGGACATCAGTCTGGAAGAACGCAAAGAGCTTGAACGCAATGTTTTTTTCAGTACGTTTGAACAGTTAAAGGCTTGGGCCCGCAGCAACTCCATTTGGCCGTTAACATTCGGTCTGGCTTGTTGTGCGATCGAGATGATGGGCACAGGCGGTGCCAACTGGGATACGGATCGTTTTGGCGTGTTCTACCGGGCTTCACCGCGTCAGGCTGACTGTATGATTGTCTCTGGTACCGTTACAAAGAAAATGGCTCCACTTGTGCGCCGTTTATACGACCAGATGGCTGAGCCAAAATGGGTGATTGCCATGGGGTCATGCGCTACAGCCGGAGGGCCATATGTGCATTCTTATGCCGTAGTGAAGGGCGTGGATCAGATCATCCCGGTTGATGTGTATATTCCGGGTTGCCCGCCGAGCCCGCCTGCGCTTATTTACGGCATTAACAAACTACAAGAGAAGATTAGATACGAAGCAAAGACGGGGAAGAGGGTGACCGGTGAATGAGTGAAGAGAAGAAGAAGCCGACACCGGAAGAAAAAGCGAAAGCCGCTGCTGCAGCCAAAGCTGCTGCGGAGGCAAAGCGCAAACGCATGGAAGCGGAAGGAGCGGGAGGAAAAGCCGCTGAAGGGGACGCAGATGCAATTGCTAAGGCGAAGGCCGCTGCCGCTGCCAAAGCGAAAGCCGCCGCCGCAGCCGCGGCCAAGGCAAAGGCAGCAGGTACAACGGGCAGAGCAGAAGCGGACGAAGGCTCCAAAAAGCCGTCTCCAAAGCAGCCGGTACTTGATAAGATTGTGAAAGTTATAACAGAAAACTTTGGTACCGATGTGCTTGAGGATTCGTACATTAACGAGTTGAGCGAGCATATGCCAACCTTAATCGTCAAGAAAGAGAAATGGCATGACGTAGCTCGCTTGCTGCATGACCATGAAGAACTGGCATTCGATTATTTATCTTTAAGTCTTGGCGTGGATTATGAAACGTATATGGAGTCGATTGTGTACCTTTATTCCTACAAACAGCGGTACAATGTATGCGTAAAGGTAAAACTGGCTCGGGATAACCCAAAAGTCGCATCTGTTATGGATATTTGGGCAGGCGCCGATTGGTTTGAGCGCGAGACATATGATTTGCTTGGCATTACATACGAAGGTCACGCCAACTTGAAGCGTATTCTGCTCCCGGATAACTGGGTAGGACATCCGCTTCGCAAAGATTATGTACAATATGACGAGGAGGTGTGAGGAGGTGGGCACCAAGTCGGGAATCAGAACCGAAGAAATGCTGCTCAATGTAGGTCCTCAACACCCGAGTACGCACGGGGTGTTTCGTCTGATTGTCAAAATTGATGGGGAAACAATTACGGGGGCGACTCCGGTGATCGGGTATTTGCACCGCGGTACGGAAAAGCTGGCAGAAAACTTGAATTACACCCAAATCATTCCTTATACAGATCGGATGGACTATTTGTCCGCGATGACCAATAACTATATGATGGTGCATACAGTGGAGACGCTCATGGGGCTGGAAATTCCCGAGCGTGCCGAATATCTGCGCGTAATCGTGATGGAATTGCAGCGCATCGCCAGTCATATGGTATGGTTTGGCACATACTTGCTCGACATCGGGGCGTTAAGCCCATTTTTGTACGCGTTCGCGGACCGAGAGCGAATTCTTGCCCTTTTCAACGAATTGTGCGGCGCCCGCCTTACGTATAACTACATGCGTGTCGGCGGTGTGAAATGGGACGCGCCGGAAGGCTGGATTGATAAAGTGAAAGAGTTCGTTTCATACATGCGCGGACAACTGGAAGGTTACCATCAGCTTGTCAGCGGAAATGAGGTCTTCTTAAACCGTTTGAAAGGCATTGGTGTGATTACGCAGGAAGAGGCGATCAATTATTCGCTAAGTGGTGTGTTGCTTCGCTCCACTGGCGTGAAATGGGACTTGCGCAAAGATGCTCCCTATTCTATTTATGATCGGTTTGATTTTGAAGTGCCGACCGAGACGGCGGGCGATTGCTATGCCCGTTATAAGCTCCGCTTACGGGAGATGGAAGAATCTCTAAAAATCGTTGAGCAAGCGGCTGAGCAATTCCCGGCTGACGGCGAGATCATGGCGAAAGTTCCGCGCGTCATTCGTACGCCGCAGGGAGAGGCGTTCACTCGAATTGAATCGCCGCGCGGAGAGATTGGCTGTTATATCGCCAGCAACGGCAAAGATAAGCCGTACCGGATAAAGTTCCGCCGACCGTCTTTCGCGAACCTGCAGATTCTTCCGAAACTGCTGATAGGCAAAAACATTGCCGATATGGTGGCGATTCTCGGAAGCATTGATATTGTGCTAGGGGAGGTAGACGGCTGATGGGCGCTTATCTAGAACAGAGCCTGGGATGGCAGAACGGCTTTATTTTTGTTTTGTCTGCGGTCATTCTTCTGGCTATCGTACTTGGATTTGTAACGTATTCTATCTATTTTCAGCGTAAAATTCTTGGCTGGATGCAGCTTCGTATTGGTCCAAACCGGGTTGGTCCCTTCGGCCTTCTGCAAACGGTTGCCGACGTGCTAAAACTTTTGTTAAAAGAAGATATCATTCCGAAAGCGGCGGACAAACCGCTCTTTATTCTCGCCCCGGTGCTTGCATTTATGCCTGCGTTCGCTGTGCTGGCGGTGATGCCGTTTACCGAATCGCTTCATTTCGCCGATTTAGGTGTCGGACTACTGTATTATATTGCAATTTCCGGTATTACAGTGCTGGGGGTTGTTACAGGTGGGTGGGCATCCAATAACAAATGGGCGCTCATTGGCGCCATGCGTTCCGCGGCGCAGATGATCAGCTACGAAATTCCGCTCGTCCTGTCTGTCGTCGGCGTTATTCTTATGACCGGCAGTCTCAACTTGATTGATATTGTTGAGAAGCAAAAGGAAATGGGTATGTGGTTTTTTATTCCACAGTTTTTAGGGTTTGTGATTTTCATCATCGCGCAGCTTGCGGAGTTAAGCCGGACACCGTTCGACTTAACGGAGGCAGAATCGGAACTTATTTCCGGTTATCATGTTGAGTATAGCGGCTTCCGTTGGGCTTTCTTCATGTTGGCCGAGTATGTGTACATTTTTGCGATGGCATCGCTGACAACAGTATTGTTTTTAGGTGGATGGTTGCCGCCGTTTGAATTCCTCGGATTTATTCCGGGCATCGTTTGGTTCGCCATCAAGTTTTGCGCTATTGTCTTCTTTATTTTCTGGTTACAGGCGACATTCCCGCGGATGCGCGTTGACCAGCTTATGCAGATGGGGTGGAAAGTACTGTTGCCGCTTGCGCTTGTCAATATTTTAATCACCGCGGTGTTAAAAACAGTGCTATAAAAGAGGTGATATTATGCTAGGCTTTGCCAAGGGGATGGCTTACACGTTTAAACAGATGACCAAAAAGAAAGTGACCCATATGTATCCGGACCAGGAAATGGTGTGGCCGGAACGGTTTCGCGGCATTCAGCATTTCTCACCTGATAAGTGCATTGTGTGCAATCAGTGCGCCCGGATTTGTCCGACAGACTGCATTAATCTTGTCGGGAAGAAAAGCGATGATCCGAACAAAAAAGGAAAAGTCATTGATACGTACGATATTAACTTTGAAATCTGTATTCTGTGCGATCTTTGCACGGAAGTGTGTCCGACTGAGGCGATTGTGATGACAACCAACTTTGAGCTTGCAGCGTATAGCCGTGACGAGTTGTTCAAGAACCTCAAGTGGCTGGACGCTAATAATACGAATGTACGGGGAGGGAACGCATAGATGAGCGGAGAATTCATCGCTTTTTTTGTTCTCGCCTTGTTGACCATCGGGGGAGCGGTTTTTATGATTAGCTTTACCCGGGTTGTGCATATGGTAGTGGCGCTGGCGTTTACGTTTTTAGGTATTGCTGGGCTTTACGTGCTGCTGGAAGCCGAATTTGTCGGTGTGACGCAAGTGTTGGTGTACTCCGGGGCGATTTCTATTTTGATGCTGTTCGGTATTATGTTAACACGCCATGATGCGACGGAAGTAACAGAGAGAAAAGGGTCTTTTAAATACATTGCGTTTGCTGGGATCGCCGTGTTTTTTATCGTTGCATTCTTAGGTATTCAAAGCGCACATTGGGGCGATCAGCAGGCCGATTTCACAAAGCAGAACAATGTGAAAGAAATTGGAATTCAGTTATTCACCCATTACGTCATTCCGTTTGAAGCTGTCTCTGTTCTTTTGCTGGTCGCGCTTGTAGGAGCCATTATCTTGGCTAAGAAGGAGGCGGAGGACGAATGAGTATACCGGTTACTTCATATTTGCTGGTTGCGTTAATTCTTTTCTGCATCGGGTTGTATGGCGCGCTGACCAAGCGGAACGCCGTTATTGTGTTGTTGTCGATCGAGCTTATGCTAAATGCGGTCAATATTAACCTTGTCGCGTTTGCCAAGTATGGCATGTTTCCAAATATTTCAGGGCAGATTTTCTCGTTGTTCACCATTACGGTAGCAGCAGCCGAGGCGGCAGTAGGGCTGGCCATTCTCATTTCCCTGTACCGTAACCGTAATACTGTACAGGTTGATGAGATGGATTTGATGAAGCGATAGAATGGAAAAAGGACTGGTGAATATGGATATGATAGCGAATGCCTGGCTCATACCGCTCTTCCCGCTTATAGCTTTCGTGCTGCTTGTGGCTTTTGGTCGTCAATGGAAAGAAAGAGCGGCGTACGTCGGGATTCTGGCGACAGCTGCGTCGTTTGTGTTCGCCCTTCTGGTTTTTTTTGAGCGGTTTGTCGAGGGAGCCACAGATTATATCAATACAGATTTTCATTGGTTAACATTTGCCGGGGAGAAAATTACAATGGGCTTTGAGGTAAACCAGCTGAACGCAATGATGCTGGTTGTTGTCACACTCGTTAGTATGCTGGTTCACATTTATTCTCGCGGCTATATGCGCGGCGATGAACGTTTTCCGGTGTTTTATCAGTATCTTGCCCTTTTTACATTCTCCATGCTGGGCGTAGTGCTTTCGCCGAACATTCTTCAGCTGTACATATTCTGGGAGCTTGTCGGAGTATGTTCATTCTTGCTTGTAGGTTTTTATTTTTATAAACCGGAAGCGAGAGCGGCGGCGAAGAAGGCGTTTATCGTGACACGTATTGGAGACGTTGGGCTATTTATTGCGCTTGCGCTTATTTTTTGGTGGGTTGGCAGTTTCGATTACAGCGAAATTTTCAATAAGATCGCGGCGGGCGCCATTGAAGAATGGAAACTTACATTGCTTGGCATTTTGATTTTTGTCGGTGCGGTTGGTAAATCCGGTCAATTCCCGCTTCATACGTGGTTGCCGGACGCGATGGAAGGTCCGACGCCTGTCAGCGCGTTAATTCACGCCGCGACAATGGTGGCAGCAGGTGTGTATTTGGTGGCGCGGATGTATGATTTGTACCTCGCCTCGCCGGTAGCAACGGAGGTTGTCGCTTATATAGGCGGCTTTACCGCAATCTTTGCCGCTTCTATAGGTTTGACGCAAAGGGATATTAAACGCGTGCTCGCATATTCTACCGTGAGCCAGCTTGGTTACATGATGCTGGCGCTTGGCGCGGCGAGCGCGGCCGGCTATGTGGCAGGGACATTTCACCTGATGACGCACGCTTTCTTTAAAGCTCTATTATTCCTTGCGGCGGGCAGTGTGATTCACGCCGTGCATACGCAGGATATTTTTGAAATGGGCGGCCTATGGAAGAAAATGCGCATTACAGGTCCCGTCTTTTTGGTCGGTTGTCTTGCTATCGCCGGTATCCCACCTTTTGCCGGCTTTTGGTCCAAGGAAGAAATTCTCGTGGCAACGCTGGATTCCGGGCATATTGACTTGTTTGTCGTTGCGCTGATCGCTGCTTCGTTTACGGCGTTTTACATGTTCCGCCTCTTTTTCCTGACATTCGGTGGGCAGTCGAGGGGCGGAAGTCAGGCGCATGAATCACCCGGCGTTATGACGTTGCCAATGATTGTGCTGGCTGTGCTAGCTGTTATTGCTGGATTTATTAATACGCCATGGAAACCTGTCCTGGGAGAATGGTTGACGGAAGATATGACCGCGTTTCATGGTGGTACGCACGGTGCTGGATGGGTAACGATTGTGGCAATTGCGGTGTCTGTTGCAGGTATTGCGCTGGCCTGGATGATGTACGGCAGGGGCAAAATGCCGGCGGAAGGTACAGGTGGCGTGCTGTACCGGGTATCGTTCCGCAAATACTACATGGATGAAATATACGATACCGTATTTGTAAAACCGTTGCGCGCGATCGGAAAAGGACTCCATATATTTGACGTATGGGTTATTGATGGACTCGTGCGTCTCATTGCCGCGTTTACAAGGGGAATCGGCGGTGTGGGCGCAAGAATGCAAAACGGACAAATCCAGACATATGGAGCAATCGCCTTTATCGGGCTCGTGCTTCTAATTGTTGGTTTAACAATAGCAGGGGGGTATGTTGGGCAATGGCGAACTATTTTCTTATAATCCTAACATTTTCACCACTTTTGGGTGTGCTGTTGCTCGCTTTTATCCCGAAAAGCCTGCCTGGCACAGTCAAAGCGATCGGGATTCTGGCGACGCTCGTTCCGCTTGTGCTGACTTTCATGCTGTATGCTAACTTTAACTTGGTAGCGGAAGGCATGCAATTGTCACAGCAATGGAACTGGATTCGCATTCCGATCGGCGAACAGGCAATTCCGATTACATTTGAGGTCGGGGTGGACGGTCTGTCCATGCCATTGCTTGTACTGACGACTGTCATTAGTACAATGGCAGCGGTAGCGGCACTGAGCATTAATAAGCGCTGGAAAGAGTTTTACATTTTATTTCTAATCGTTGAGATGGGAATGCTTGGTGTCTTCTCTTCAACGAATCTGTTTCAGTTTTTTATCTTTTTTGAGTTTACTATTATTCCGCTATTCTTTATGATGGGAATTTGGGGATACATGGATCGAGAGAGGGCGGCCATGAAGTTCCTCCTTTATAACGGCGTAGGCTCGGCGATTATGCTTATCGTATTCGTAACGCTGTTTATTCTTGTAGGTACGTTGAGCATGGAAGAGATTAGGCAACTGTTAACCGATCCGATGTCGCCGCGTAATGTGCCCAATCTGCCAGGCTATATTCCGGATTCTATTCGTTTCGGCCTGTTCTTGGCCTTGCTGATTGCGTTTGCGATTAAGATTCCTGTCGTTCCGTTCCATACATGGATGCTTAAAGCGTACCAGGAAGCGCATCCGGCGGTCATTATGATTTCTTCCGGCGTGCTTATTAAAATTGGTGGCTACGCGCTTATTCGTATGAACGCAGCATTTTTCCCTGAGTGGATGAATCAACTGTCCACTCTTATCGCAGTATTGGGCGTGATTAATATTTTGTACGGCGCCGTACTTGCGCTTGTGCAGGATGAACTCAAGCAGATGCTGGCATACTCCAGCGTAAGCCATATGGGAATTATGTTGCTTGGTCTTGCCGCCACGAATCTTCAGGGTTTTCAGGGCGCGGTTTTCCAAATGGTATCGCATGGTCTTATCGCAGCCCTCATGTTTTATATGGTGTCGCTTGTGCATGAACGTACGGGCACAAGCAATATTCGTGAGCTGGGCGGGCTTGCGAAATCAATGCCGATGATCAGCGGGGTTTTATTGACCGCTATGATGGCTTCAGCTGGTCTGCCAGGTATGTCCGGATTTATTAGTGAATTTCTTTCCTTTGTCGGCTTGTTCGGCGTAAAGCCGGTGATCGCTGCTGTTGGCGCCCTCGGTCTTATCCTGACGGCAGCGTACTTACTGCGCGCGATACTTGGAACAACGTTTGGCCCTATTCAGCAGAAGCATGAGTCGCTGTCTGACGCACAGGCGATTGAAGTTGTTCCGATGGTTGTTCTGTTAAGCTTGGTTATCTTAATCGGTGTATATCCTGCCGTACTAAGCGAACCGCTGCAGACAACGCTGCAAAATATCGTGCCAAGGATAGGAGGGTAAAAGCCGATGAGTAGTGTTAGTAAATGGGGGAACCTTGCTCAATACGATTGGTCGGTGATGAGCCCTGAATTTATTATACTGGGTGTCGCTACACTCCTCTCGCTGCTTGATTTATTCATGAATAAAAAAGCCGACCGGCGCATTCTCGCCTGGATTGGATTTTTGGGAATCATCGTTGCGGGATATTTTGTAGTACGAAACACCGGCCAAAATGTTGTATCTATTCTTAACGATATGTACCGTGTGGATGGGTTCGCCAATGCGTTCAAGTTGCTTTTCTTAAGCGGTGTAGCCTTTGTGTTTCTTATTTCGCTTACCTATATCGATGAAAGTAAAAACATAAGATATTCAGGTGAATACTATTATTTAATTCTGACCGCCTTACTTGGCGCGATGCTGATGGCTTCTTCTTCCGACTTAATTACGTTGTTTGTAGGGCTTGAGCTTCTTTCGATTTCTTCCTATATTTTGGTCGGAACAAGAAAACAGCACATCCATTCCAATGAATCGGCGTTTAAATACGTTATTTCCGGTGGCATTGCATCCGCGATTACGTTGTATGGCATGTCATTTATCTACGGATTGACAGGCTCAACGAATCTGTATGTGATTGCTGAACGGTTATCGAGCGTCTTTTATGATGGCTTCGACTTTTTGGTTTATTTCTCGTTTTTCTTAATGTTTGTCGGCTTCGCGTTCAAAATATCTGTGGTGCCGTATCATATGTGGGCGCCCGACGTATATCAGGGAGCGCCGACGCCGATTGCTGCGTTTCTATCAGTTGTTTCCAAAGCGGCTGGCTTTGCGATTGTCTTGCGTGTTTTCCTCATTAGCTTTGGCAGTTTAGTTAGCTTTGACATGGAGACGGGTCAGCAAGGTTCCGTGCTGGTGAATACGCTTAGTGTTTACATTGCAATTGTTGCTGCGGCATCCATGATTATCGGCAATACGCTGGCCATGCGTCAGGTGAATATAAAGCGGATGATGGCTTATTCGGGCATTGCTCAGGCTGGCTATCTGCTTGTACCATTTGCTACGTTAACGGTGCTGATGTTTGAGCAAACAATGTTCTATTTGGTTGCATACTTGTTCGCCAATATGGGGGCGTTTGCGATTATTATGCTCGTGAATCGCGATCAGAAAACGGAAGATTTAAAATCATTCGCGGGTTTGTATCATCGGGCGCCGTGGATGGCTATTGCCATGACATTCTTCCTGCTTTCGCTTGCTGGTCTCCCGATTACGGCTGGATTCTTCGGCAAGTTTTACATTTTCATGAGCGCCATTGTGCACAGTAGTTACTGGCTGGCAGGTATTATGCTCGCGACCAGCGTAGTGTCTTACTATTATTATTTTGGTGTGATTCGCCAGATGTATATGCGTCCAGGCAAAACGGAAGCTCCTTTGAAAGTTCCGGCTTCCATTGGTTTGGTTGTATTGATTGCGCTTGTTGGCACAGTTGCAGCTGGCATTATGCCAGATCCGGTCATGCAATATATTCACCATAAGTTTCCGCTGCAACAAATGTTTCAACCTGGTGGGCAGTGAATAGAGAATAAGTCATTGAAGAATGTTCCTCTATGCTTATTGTGATACAATAAGCGGGGGACATTTTTTTTTCGTTGCCTTTTTTCATGTGGAGCGTGTGGGGCGGAGGGAGAGAAAGAGCGGCAACGCCTGTGAGTTTGTTTATTATAATTATATCAAGGAAGTGAGACGAACATGGCAGTAGCAGGAATGATCAACATTTTACTGTCGCTTGTGTGCATTGGCTTGAGTTTCTGGGCGCTACAGGCGTTTCGGTTTGATCTGTTTGTGGCAAATCCGAAAGGCGCGCGCGCCAAGTTGCTGCAAATTTTTTTGTCCATCTTTATCGGGCATGGTGTTGCGTCTTTTTTCACCGACTATTTCGGCTGGACACAGTTGCTTCGTCAATTTTTCTAAACATTTGACAGTATAGGGTTCCCGTTTTTCGCGCAGACTGAGTAGTAAAACAAGAGAAACGGGAGAGGAAAATATATGAGAATGACGGAAGTATGGAAATATATCGGGGTAGCGGGAATTTTTATGTTATTTTTGCTACTGGCGTACCCTGTATTAGCGGGGATGTCTGTATCTTTAGCATCACGAGAAGCGATTGCTAAGCGGGCTTTTTCCGATGCGGAGACATTGCTTGCGGCTGTTGAAAGCACAGGCGCATCCATTCGTGAGGTACAGATACGATATAAGCAGGTCGGCCTTCGTTTTCAAGATGAGCAGGACGTGGAGCTTTTTTTGCAAGCCATTGCCAGACAGGTCGGTTTAGTATCTTGGAGGGAAGAGCAGCGGGACGACGGCGTGCGTATATACCGTGGTGAGCGAAAGAGCAATGAAGACATTGAACTAATTGCATATGTGAGCGTGTATGTTTCCGCGCAGGGGAAAGACATGCACGGTAATTTGGGGCTAACGTTCCGGGGTAAAGAAAACCAGGTACGGGTCATGAAGCACATGATCGCGGAATATATGCAAATTCCTGCAAATAGTTCTGAGCTACCGCAAATTATCTCTTGTGTTAGGGGAATTTATAATGGTAAACTGGAAAATGACTTGCAAAAGAAGAAAGTCAGACAAATACTGGCTTTTCTCGACGGAACAATGGTTGAAAGCTTGGAAGAAGAAACGGTCCTTAGCTATTCAGTTTATTCGCCCCTATTTAATACAGCTATTAAAACAAACCATCGCTCCATGAACTTGCAAGTTGCAACCCATTATGATAAAAACAATCAAGAAACGATGATAATAGCAGGAATACCAATTATTACAGTGGAATACTAGCATAGGACGCGGGGGGAAATGTAACGTGGACAAGATTATTATCCGCGGTGGACGACGTCTATCGGGAAAAGTACGGGTACACGGCGCAAAAAATGCCGTATTGCCCATCATTGCAGCATCGATTCTGGCAGAAGAGGGAGTAAGTGTCATTCATGACGTTCCTGGACTGGATGATGTTTATACAATTAGCGAAGTGATTCGTGCACTGAATGTAGATGTAAAATACGACAGTAAAGCTGAAGTATTGAAAGTAGATGCGAAGAATTTATCAGAAGTGGAGGCGCCGTACGAATGGGTTCGTAAAATGCGCGCTTCTTTCCTTGTTATGGGCTCGCTTTTAGCCCGAAAAGGGAAAGCGAAGATTCCGCTTCCGGGTGGCTGCGCGATTGGTTCGCGTGGCATTGACCAGCATTTGAAAGGCTTCGAAGCCATGGGCGCAAAGGTGGAAATCGGTCAGGGTTACATTTTTGCCAGTACGGATGGCCGCCTGAAAGGTACGAAAATTTATCTGGATATTCCGAGCGTTGGAGCCACGGAAAATATTATGATGGCAGCGACGCTTGCGGAGGGTACCACGATTATCGAAAACGTGGCGCAGGAGCCGGAAATTGTCGACCTGGCGAATTATCTGAATGCGATGGGCGCACGCGTACGTGGAGCGGGAACGGATACGATTCGCATTGATGGTGTGGAGCGCTTGACTGGTGCCGTACATACTGTAATTCCTGACCGGATTGAAGCCGGCACGTTTATGGTGGCGGCTGCGATTACGCGTGGCGATGTGTTTGTCGAGAACGCCATCGCCGATCATTTAAAACCAGTTGTAGCAAAAATGCGCGAAATGGGCGTCATTATTGATGAACTGGAAAACGGTGTCCGCGTGTACTGCGGCCCGGAACTGAAATGTGTCGATGTCAAAACGTTGCCGCACCCTGGCTTCCCTACTGATATGCAAGCACAGTTTATGGCGATGATGCTGTCCGCCAAAGGTACCAGCATGATTACCGAGACGGTATTCGAGAATCGTTTCATGCATGTCGACGAATTTAAGCGTATGGGTGCCAATATCAGGATTGAAGGGCGTACCTCAATCATAAACGGCGAGGCGCGCTTGACGGGTGCGAAAGTAAAAGCGACTGATCTGCGGGCCGGGGCGGCGCTCATTCTTGCCGGACTTATCGCGGAAGGTGAGACAGAAGTGACGGAACTGCACCATATTGACCGCGGATATGTGGATATCGTAGGCAAGCTTCGCGCGCTGGGCGCGGATATTGAGCGCCACAGCACACCGGTTGTGCAGCTTGTAAAGGATGAAGTGAGCGAAGGAATAGCTATGGCTGCTTCTTCTACAAAAGCGTCCCTTGCCTAAGCGCATTTTTGTACTTATTTGATTCTGGTTTTATTGGAGAAAAGAAGTCCCTTGAAAGTTCACAGTTTTCAAGGGATTTTTTTATCTAAAAACAGGAGAGGAGGAGTGTGAATAATAGGGAAAGAAGCGTTGTTTGGCTATTCCCTATTGCAAAACTAAAAGAAGAGGTGGAAAGTTTGGTATTTTACATTTCGATTGCAGTAATCGTTGCTTTTGTTGTTTGGGGAGGTCTGCTGCCTGAAAGTCTTTCGCAAGCGGCTGACCAGACACTAGAAGTCATAACCAGGGATTTCGGCTGGTTTTATCTATTGGCAGCTTTTTCGTTCTTAGTATTTGCGCTTTATTTGGCTTTTGGAAAATATGGACAAGTGAAATTGGGAAATGATGATGATGAACCAGAGTATTCCAATCTGACATGGTTTGCAATGCTGTTTAGTTCCGGGATGGGGATTGGACTTGTGTTCTGGGGGGTTGCGGAACCGCTCAGTCATTATGTGACTCCACCCACCGGAGAAGGGCAAACAGCGGAAGCGGCGCGTCAGGCGATGCGTTATTCTTTTTTTCACTGGGGTTTGCAGCCGTGGGCGATTTATACCATCATTGCGTTATCGCTTGCCTACTTCCAATTTCGTAAAGGACAAAAAGGATTGATCAGTGCAACGTTTTATCCGTTATTAGGCGAAAAAGTAAAGGGGCCTTTGGGTAAGCTGATTGATATTCTGGCTATTATTGCAACCGCATTCGGAGTCGCCACCTCCCTTGGTCTTGGCGTTTTGCAAATTAATGGTGGCCTTACTCATCTTACCGGGATAGCTAATACGACCACCACACAAATTATCATTATTGCTGTTGTTACCGTGTTGTATTTGCTGTCGGCGACAACAGGGCTTGATCGTGGGATTAAACTATTGAGTAATACCAATTTGATACTGGCGTTCAGTTTGTTGGTTTTTACATTATTGGTAGGACCGACTTCGTTTATTTTTGATACGTATACAACTACGCTAGGAAATTATGTGCAAAATTTAATTCAGATGAGTTTACGGCTTACACCATTTACGGAAGGCACATGGGTGGCAAATTGGACGCTATTTTATTGGGCGTGGTGGATTGCGTGGGCTCCATTTGTCGGAACGTTCATTGCGCGTGTATCCAAAGGCAGGACGATTCGCGAGTTCGTGCTTGGTGTTATGCTTATTCCGAGTTTGTTTAGCTTTCTCTGGTTTGCTGTTTTCGGTGGAACGGGCCTCTATCAAGAAATTTTTATGGGGGCACATTTAGCCGAAATTGTCCAAACAGATGTGACGAGACCTTTGTTTGTCATGCTGGAGAATTTGCCGCTAGGCTCTATTCTTGCCGGGATAGCGACGTTGCTTATTATTACATTTTTTATTACTTCTGCAGACTCCGCAACGTTTGTCCTAGGGATGCTCTCTTCTAATGGCGATTTGCATCCATCCAACAAAGTCAAGGTGATTTGGGGGATTCTGCAATCTGTGGTTGCCATTGTGTTGCTTATTAGCGGAGGGCTCGAAGGATTGCAAACGGCATCCATCGTAACGGCATTGCCGTTCGCCGTTATTTTAGCTGCAATGTGTTTTTCTATTATGAAGGCACTTCAGGAAGAGGAAAAAGAAAGAAAACGTGGCGAACGGGCTTTACGTAAAAAGCTAGAGGCATTACTTGATGAACAATAAGAAAAAAAGGAACAGGCATGTGAAAGATAAGCCTGTTCTTTTTATTAGATGCATATTTCTCTTCTTGCGGCATAGTTTTGTAGAGAAAGAAAAGTTGTCCAACTGGTATCCGGAAGGGGAGAAACATGAAGCCGATTTTCTATATCGCCCTTGCTATTGTCATCATTCTGCTTGCGGTTCCGTCGACGCTTGTCCTTATTTATTCTGGATCTGATGAGCAACCCCGGCCCGCGTCTGCTATCAGAAAAAGCGCAGCTCCAAGGACTTCACATACGACACAGAAGCCGGTTATGCATATTAACTTTTCGATTAAAGTGTTCCGGGTCGAAACCGGGAAAATTGAATCAGTTCCGCTTGAAGACTACGTGAGCGGTGTTGTGTCGGGCGAAATGCCCGCCGAATTTGAAATGGAAGCGCTCAAAGCCCAGGCTCTTGCCGCTCGCACGTATATCGCGCTCCGTCTTGCCAAAAAAGATTTCAGCGATGTTCCAAAAGGCGCACATGTGACTGATACGGTAAAACATCAAGTGTATATCGACGAAAAACAAAAAAGGGAGCGGTGGGGGAGTTCATATACGTGGAAGGAGGCGCGTATTCGGCAGGCGGTTGAGGAGACATCCGGACAAGTTCTTACGTATCAAAATGAACCGATTAATGCCACTTTTTTTGCCACAAGCAATGGTTATACCGAAAATTCCGAGGACTATTGGGGATACAAACTTCCGTATCTTCGCAGTGTAAAAGTGCCCTGGGACGCCAATGCGCCGCGCTATCAGGAGACGGTAACAATGTCTATTGACCAACTTGAAAAGAGGTTAAAAGTAAAGATTGCCCAACCTGTCGCCGCAGGCAATGATTCCTGGAACAAAACTATTTCCCGTACTGCCGGACAGCGCATAAAAGAGATCAAAATCGGGGACAAAGTATTTACCGGACGCCAGGTGCGTGAGCTTCTCGGCCTCAATTCTTCGCACTTTTCATTAAGCATTAAAGGACAAAACGTCGTCATCCGCACGTTTGGATATGGCCATGGAGTCGGGATGAGTCAGTGGGGCGCCAATGGTATGGCGAAAGAAGGAAAAACGGTAGAGGAAATTGTCAAATATTTTTATAAAGGCGTTAACATTGAAAATGGAGAGAAGTGGATAAAGTAGCGTAATAAAATAAGCAAAAAAGAGTAAAGCTTGTGCCCAATTTTCGTCTTTTTTATGCAAAAAACTTCTCTCCTTATGTTTATTCCCTCATATTCCTGTCAAAACTGGATGCTGAGGTGATAAACAATGGATGAAAAAAGAAAAGCTACTGAAACATCCTCTCCAATTCAAAAAGTACAATCCGGTGGCTGGAGACGTATCTTGGGCAAAAAATGGATTTTTCCCGCAATGTATATGGGAATTGCAGCTATTATTCTTGCGGGCGTAATGTGGTATCAAAACAGCAAAGATTTCTCAAACAATACAGGGGTGCCACAGAAGGCTACGCCGGAAGTGACACAGCCGCAGCAGGTGGCTGAGGTTAAGCAGAATGAACAGTCTGCTGTACCGGTGAGCGTATCCGACAAACCGCTCGCTTGGCCGGCAAAAGCGGATGAGACCGAGAAAGTTATGGGGTTCTATGATGACACATCTGACAAAAAAGAACAGGAAGCCGCGCTTATTCAGTATGACAACTCTTACTGGCCGAACACAGGCATCGCGATTGCGAGCAAAGATAAGAAATCTTTTGAAGTTATGGCCGCAGCCGCCGGTAAAATTGTAAAAGCGGAGCGTGACCCGATGCTCGGTTACCAGGTAGAAATCGAGCATAAGAACGGACTTTCTACCGTATATGCCAGCCTTGAAGATGCTAAAGTGAAGGTTGGCGATACGGTCGATCAGGGTACAATACTTGGAATGGCGGGTCGCAACGTATTCGAAAAAGCACTCGGCATCCATCTGCACTTTGAGGTGCATAAAAATGGAGAAACAGTACCGCCAGAACAATATCTGCTGAAAAAAGAAGACACGCCTTCGGCAAAATAAAACGAAAATAAAAGAAAATGAAGAAAAAAGGCTGAATAGTACATGCTATCAGCCTTTTTTCGCATATATGCGCACTTGCCTCAATATAATGTATCAGACCACTGACCAATTAGCATTAGGAGGCGAGAAGCGTGCACGATTACATCAAGGAGCGGACGATGAAAATCGGCCACTACATTGTGGAAACGAGAAATACCGTTCGCAAGATTGCCAAAGAGTTTGGCGTGTCGAAAAGTACGGTGCACAAAGATTTGACGGAACGACTGCCTGAAATCAATCCTGAACTGGCCAATGAAGTTAAAGAAATTCTCGAATATCATAAGTCGGTACGTCATCTAAGAGGGGGAGAAGCGACTAAGATTAAGTACAAACGCAAAAGCAAGGCATATCGGAAGAAGGAGGCCGAAGAGCTTGCCTAGGAGAAAATTCTCCTTGTGACAGGACAATATGCGTAGTACAATATTCTGATGATATAATAGTTACAGGGAGGCTCTCACATGATGGGCAGAGATATCGGAATTGATTTGGGCACGGCCAACGTCGTCATTTATGTAAAGGGCAATGGCGTTGTGCTTGATGAACCATCGGTTGTAGCGATTGATACCTATACGAAACGGGTGCTGGCCGTCGGGGAAGAAGCCCGCCGCATGGTTGGTCGCACGCCGGGAAATATTGTAGCTATCCGCCCGCTAAGAGACGGGGTGATTGCGGACTTCGAGATTACCGAGGCGATGCTTAATTATTTTATTAAGAAGATAGGCGTCAAAGGTTTCATGGCTCGGCCGCGTATCTTGATCTGTACACCGACCAATATTACTTCCGTCGAGCAAAAAGCGATTCGGGAAGCGGCGCAAAAATGCGGAGCGCGTGAAGTGTTCCTCGAAGAAGAACCTAAAGTGGCCGCCGTAGGCGCCGGGATGGACATTTTCCAGCCGTACGGTCATATGGTGGTCGACATGGGTGGCGGGACGACCGATGTAGCCGTGCTTTCTATGGGAGACATCGTCACCGCCTCTTCTATTAAGATGGCGGGGGACAAGTGTGATCTCGCTATTATGAAATACATTAAAGAAAAGTATAAGCTTCTTATCGGGGAGCGTACTGCCGAAGATATTAAAATCCAAATCGGCACGGTGTTTCCCGGATCGCGCAAGGAAGAGATCGATATTCGCGGCCGCGACATGGTGACAGGTTTACCGCAGACGCTCACTGTCACATCTGAAGAGGTATGTGAAGCGTTACAGGAAGTCGCTCAGGCTGTTGTGATGGCTTCGAAGAATGTGCTGGAGCGCACGCCACCGGAACTGGCGGCTGACATTATTGACCACGGCATTATGCTGACGGGGGGCGGAGCGCTGCTTCATGGTCTGGATCGTTTGCTGAGTGAAGAACTAAAAGTGCCGGTGCTCATCGCGGAGAGTCCGATGGCCTGCGTAGCGGTAGGGACAGGCATTATGCTGGAGAATTTGGACAAGTCTCCGCAGCGGAAAATGCGTAAAAAGATTTTTTCGTAAGTATAGATTCCGTAGGTTTTTTGAGATTGATTTGCTATAATAAATAAGACGTATTTACGTCGCTTGCCTTTATCTGTCATGGAGGAAAACAGGGGGAAAGAACATGCTGCGTGGACTAGACGCTGCCGCTTCAGGCATGATTGCTAATCAGGCGCGGCAGGACGCGTTAACGAACAATTTGGCAAATGTGAATACACCGGGGTATAAAGCGGATAACTCCACATTCCGCACGTTCCCCGAGCTATTGCTGGAACGCATTCGCGACACGGCCGGTGGAGTGGCGGGGCTGCCCGCGTTTCCGGGCTCGAAGCAGGTGATTGGCCGCCTTTCGCATGGAGTATACAATCAGGAATTAGTGCCTAATTTTGCACAGGGAGATATCTTTGAGACAGGAAAAGTGCTGGATATCGCTTTGGTTGACGGGGGAATTCCGACTATCGAAGTGGACGGCAGGCAGGTACAGCCCCGCATGTTTTTTGCGGTTCAAAAGCCGGGTGAAGGCGGAGGTCCTCCACAAGTCTACTATACACGTAGCGGGAATTGGACGATGAATGCCGCTGGTCAACTAACCACAATGGAAGGATATCCAGTACTGAATGCGGCTGGTCAGCCGATTAACTTGCGCGCGCTTCTCGGGGACGCGCCGTTGAATAAGGAGAACTTGCAGGTTACGTCCGACGGGAGATTGATCGCGCTGGGAAATCCGGGCACTGCTCCCATACGACTGGGTATTTATCGAATCGATAATCCGACAGCAGATCTTGTGAAAGAGGCGGATACGACCTTTCGTTATACAGGAAATGGAGCGCCGACTTTGTACAATCCGGCGGTTGATCCGGCTGTTTCCATCAAGCAGGGATACATTGAACGTTCCAATGTTGACGCCGGCAGAACGATGATTGATTTAATGGCGGTGCTTCGCAGCTATGAAGCGAATCAGCGCGTGTTGCAGGCATATGACATTACGTTGCAGAAGCTGAATGAAGTCGGGAAAATCGGATAAGAAGGTGTAAGTGATGAACCATTCTATGATTAACTCTGCTTCCGCCATGCGGGCGACGCAGCTGCGCATTGATACAATTGCGAATAATTTGGCTAATTCCGATACTGTGGGGTTCAAGAGCCAGGATACGACGTTTGAAACGCTCTTGGTTCGTCGATTGAACAATCAGCCTTACGCGCGATATGAGCCTAGCCGCTTAACGCCGTTTGGCACCCGACCGGGATTCGGAACGAAAGAAGCGATGCTGCAAACCAACTTTGCTTCAGGAGCCATCAAGAAGACGGATGTGCCTACTGATTTGTACCTTGAGGGGGAAGAGGCGTTTTTCCGCGTACAGCGGTTGTCGCCCAACGGTGCTCAGGCGCTTTTCACCCGGGACGGCAATTTTAAGCTTATACCGTCAGGAAACTGGCTTCAGTTGGTAACCGGCTCCGGCGATTTCGTAATGGATGATGGCGGCGATCCCCAGCCGATCCGTATTCCCGTCGGCGCTACGCATTTTACAGTGAAGGCGGATGGACGGATTACATATCGTTTGAACGGTATGGAGCAGGAGGGACCGCGCCTCGGGGTATACACGGTGCAGAACCCGAATATACTAGAACGGGTCGGAGAGAATTACTATGCAATACCGGCTGGGGCGGAGCTTAACGAATACGCGCGGCTGAGCAACCCGGCGGGCATGACGCTGCAAGCGGGCCTAGCGGTTCGCCAGGGCGGCCTTGAAATGTCCAACGTCGATCTGCGTAAAGAGATGACTTCGCTTATTGAGGCGCAGCGGGCGCTCCAATTTAACGCGCGGGCGCTTTCATACAACGATCAGATGATGGATATTACTAATCGAATTTTTAGAGGTTGATAAGATGCCAGAACAACATAAACAGCCGTCTAGCTCCGCAGTTTCAGCTGCGGCGGCCGCCCGGGAGTATCCACGGAAAAATAGAGCATCCCGGAAAAAAAGAGCAAAGAGAAGGGAAAGCATGCCGCTACTTCTCAAAATTACACTTGTGCCTTTTCTCTTATTTATCGCTCTGTTGGCGGGCTTAATTACGGGATACAGCATTCTGGGCGACGGCAACGCCTTTGAAGTGTTTGATATAAAAACATGGAAGCACATGTATGATCTTGTGTTCGGATAAAAGAACACTTTTCTTTTTTTTGATAGGAATTATTTAAAAATTATTATAAGTCAGGGGAGAACTTTGCGGTCTGAAGCCGGATAAGGATAAAGAGAAGCTTCGAGCTGCGCTGTTGGATAAAATAATAAAGTAAGTTTATGCAGAAAGGTTGGATGAATATGGAGAGAGAGAAACAGCGCGAATTGCTGCACATCTTGGAGGAGAACAGCCGCCGTTCCGCAGAAACTATCGCTACGATGCTGGATACGACGGTGGAAGACGTAAAAGAAACGATTGCCAAGCTGGAGAAAGAGAAAGTCATTATTAAGTATCCGGCAATTGTAAACTGGGAAAAAGTCGATGAAAATGACCTGGTGACTGCGATGATTGACGTAAAGGTAACGCCGAAACGCGATGTCGGATTTGACGATGTAGCGGAGCGAATCTACCGTTTTCCAGAAGTGCAGTCCGTATACTTGATGTCCGGTGCTTACGATTTGTCGGTCGTTATTGAAGGAAAAACGATGCGTCAGGTTGCGCAGTTTGTATCGGAGAAATTGTCTGCTTTGGATTCTGTCATTTCGACCACAACGCACTTTATTCTTAAAAAATATAAGCATGACGGCGTAATTTTAGAACAGCCCGAGGATGACAAAAGGATGGTTGTGACGCCATGAGTACGATGCAGGTTGCCAACCGTAGATTGTCACGTACGATCCAATTGATTCCGCCATCCGGCATCCGCCGGTTTTTCGAACTGGCGTCTTCTATGGAAGGCGTTATCTCGCTTGGGGTAGGAGAGCCGGACTTTGTGACGCCATGGAATACAAGGGAAGCAGCGATCGCTTCGCTTGAAAAAGGTTATACCGCGTACACGTCTAATAGCGGTCTGTATGAGCTGCGGGAAGAGATTTGCAAATATCTTGCTGCTGCTTTTGATGTCCATTACAGCCCGGACAAAGAGGTTGTGGTTACAGTCGGAGCGAGTGAAGGAATTGATCTGGCGCTGCGTGCGATTCTTGATCCTGGCGATGAGGTATTAGTGGTGGAGCCGTGCTATGTATCGTATGATCCGGTCGTGCGCTTGGCGGGTGGCGTGCCCGTGGCGGTGCAGACATCCATTGAACAGCAGTTTAAATTAATGCCCCAGCATATTGAAGAAAAGGTGACAGACAGAACCAAGGCGATCATTTTTTGCTTTCCGAACAATCCGACCGGTTCCATTATGAAGAAAGAAGAACTGGCAAAGCTTGCCGAAGTGGTCAAACGCCATGACTTAATCGTAATCTCCGACGAGATTTACGCGGAACTGACATACGATACAAGCCATACGAGCTTTGCATCGCTGCCGGGAATGAAAGAGCGTACGATTTTGCTATCAGGATTTTCCAAAGCGTTTGCGATGACTGGCTGGCGTATTGGATACGCTGCGGGACCGGAAGATATCATCCAGGCTATGGTAAAAATTCATCAATATACGATGTTGTGCGCCCCGATTATGGGACAGGTGGCGGCGCTTGAATCGCTGCGCCACGGTATGGAAGCGAAAAAGCGAATGGTTGAGAGCTACCGGCAACGCCGCAATTACGTCGTAAAGGCATTTGAGCAAATTGGCTTGCCCTGCCACAAACCGGAGGGCGCTTTTTATGCGTTTCCTTCTATCGCTTCCACCGGTATGACGGCGGAAGAGTTCGCGGAAAAACTGATTCTTGAGCAGAAGGTGGCGGTCGTTCCAGGTCATGTATTCGGCGAAGGTGGAGCGACGCACATCCGTTGCTCGTATGCTACATCGCTCGAAAATCTGGAAGTGGCTATCGATCGTATGGATGCTTTTTTGCGGGTATACAAATAAATATTCATAGATTGAGAGGCTATGAATGCCTCTCTTTTTTTGTAGTAAGAAAGCATATGTTACTTTACAGTAATAAAGCAACATATGCTTTCTTTTCATAAGTAAGTGAGGAAAAACTTGCGAGGTGTGTTCCAAATGTTTTCTTTTTTTCATGTGGAGCGTGTGGCACGGAAGGAGAGAAAGACCGACAATGTCCGCGAGATTTTCTTATTTAAAAATGACGAAAAAACTCGAAAAATAGGCGGGTTTGATAGGAAGACATATAATTTACTACAAAAAAAGATATGATTGATCTGGGTGAAAATTCATAGAAATTTTATTGTCAAGGAAAAAAGAAGGAATTATTATTTTTTACTTCATACCTCTTTGCATTAAAATGGCTGAAACGCTTGATATATAAGGAAAAGAGTGAGAAAAAATGAAAATCGAAATGATAATGTTTTTCATATACTTTTAATAAATTGATCACAGAAAAATAATGAAACCTTCTAAAAAAAGTGACATTGTAAAGTTTAAAACTGAAAATTCAAAATAGTAAGTTGGTATGAATTAACCAAGAATAGCGTAATAAAATACAATTTTTGTATCATTTTTCATTTCGAAACCTTGTTATATATTGATTTACGTGAAGGCCATCGACAAAAATTGAAAATCTGAGAGAGGAACTGGAGGATGTCATTGCAAGAAGAAACGCTCAATATTAGAGAAATGGTCACTATTCTTCGCAAACGACTTTGGATGGTTGTTCTGATTACGCTGGGAGTTGTGGGAGTCAGCGCGGGGGTTACCAAATTTCTGATGACCCCTGTGTATGAGGCAAAAACGGAACTGCTTGTAAACAAATCACAGGATGGAGACAAGACAGGAATCATTTCGATGTCAGAAATTGAGTCTAATCTGCAATTGATAGAAACGTATAGCGTAATCATTAAAAGCCCGCGGATCATGGAAATTGTAGCGCAAAAGCTGGGGGAACCGGATAAAGTAGCCAGCTTAACTGAACAGATTAAGGTTTCCGCAGTCAAAAACTCACAGATTATTTCTATTGTGGCTGAAGATACGAACCAGCGAAGAGCGGCACTTATCGCCAATACAGTAGCGCAGACATTCAATTCGGAAATTGTGAAGCTAATGAAAGTGGACAACGTTCAGGTACTTACTAAAGCAAAGGCAGATGAGAGAGCCACGCCAGTAAAGCCAAAACTTCTGGTCAATGTTGCGATTGCTTTGGCCATTAGCTCCATGCTTTCTGTCGGCCTTGCTTTCTTGCTTGAATATATGGACAATACGTTGAAAACGGAAGAAGATGTCGAAAAACATCTCGGATTACCTGTGCTTGGTACGATTGCCGTCATTGATGCAAAGAACGGCGCGAAGCACACGAGGCTGAAAGAGGAAAAGAAAGTTAGGATGGCAGCGGCAGGTGAGAACAGATGAATACAGCAATTGATAAAAAGCGATATGAAAAATTAATTGCTTACTGGAACCCGAAATCGCAGATAGCAGAGGCATATCGTACGTTACGTACAAACATTCAATTTGCGAGTGTAGACGAAGAAATCAAAACAATTTTAATTACGAGCACGGGTCCGGCAGAAGGGAAATCAACCACTGCCACCAATCTGGCTGTGGTGATGGCGCAGGCAGCTAAGCGCACTCTATACATAGATGCAGACTTACGGAAGCCAGCCGGTCATCATATTTTTCAGGTGCCGAACCGTCGGGGCCTGACTACATACTTAGCAGGTCAGATCCAGCTACGAGATGCTGTGCAAGAAACCGGAATTGAGAACCTTGCTATTATGACAGCAGGCCCCATTCCGCCGAATCCTGCCGAATTATTAGGATCAAAGAAGATGAAGCTGGCATTAAAAGAATTGCATAGCCAATTTGAAGCGATCATTCTTGATACACCACCGGTCATTGCGGTTGCAGACGCAGCGATTCTTTCCAGACTAGTGGACGGATGCATTCTGGTTGTCAACGCGGGCAAAACGAACCGTGACCTGGCCGCTAGGGCCAAGCAGCAGCTTGAGCATACAAACGCGCGCCTGCTTGGTGTCGTGCTTAATAATAAGCAAATAAAACATAACAATTACTACTATTATTACAAGAACTAGCAGAAAAAGGTTTAGATAGGGAAGGGAAAAACAGAATGAATGTAGACATTCACAATCATATCTTATGGGGGCTGGATGATGGGGCGCAGTGTCCGGAGGATACACTGGCGCTGGCAAAAGATGCTGTGCAGAATGGCATTACGCATGTGATCGCTACGCCACACCATAAGGATGGAAAATATGAAAACCCTGCTCCCTTGATTTTGCAGAAAACGGATGAAGCGAATCGCTTATTGAAAGAACATGTGATTCCGCTCACAATTTTTCCGGGAATGGAGCTGCATTTATATGGCGACATTCTTCGGGATTTTCGGGCGGCAGAACGTACGTTGTTAACAATGAATGAAACACAGTTGTATGTATTGATTGAACTGCCATGTGATCATGTTCCAGCTTATACGTACCGCCTGTTGTTTGATATGCAGGTAGAAGGTTATCTTCCCATTATTGCGCATCCAGAACGAAATCAGGAAATATGCGAACGTCCCATTATCCTGCATCGCATGGTGGAAGAAGGCGCGTTTGCCCAGTTGACGGCAGCCAGCGTCATCGGTCAATTTGGCAGCCGTTTACAAAACATTTCCCGCAAACTTATTGAACACGATTTAATTCACTTTATTGCTTCAGACGCACACCATGTAACGAAAAGAGGATTCGCGCTGCAAGCGGCTTATGAATGGATTAATAGAAATATCGGAGAACAGTACACGCATTTCTTTCGGGAAAATGCCTGTCTCGTTCTTGCGGGAAAAGATATTATAGCGCCCCCGCCGCGCTCGTTTGAACCAAAAAAGAAAAGAAAAAAATTTTTCGGCCTCTTCTAAATGCCGGGGCCAAGGTAACAGTCTGCTGCACCTTTATCACTGCAGGCACTCGGCCATGCTGTGGGCATGCAACAATGCCTTAGACGTTTTATCGTCGAGGGTATGGTGTGAGGTCGGGTTGAATGCCCATAATTCACCTATTCTATCTTTTTATCAAAATGTTACTTCTTACTATTATATAACCAATCCCGAAATCATTCAATTTATTTTATCTCTTGGATGAAGGGTGGCTTTTGTTTATATGTCTACTATTTCATTTGCTATCGTTGGATGCGGTCATATTGCGACCAAGCATATCGAAGCAATTCGTAATATTGAACAAGCGGAGCTGGCAGCGGTTTGTGATACGAACCCTGCACGAATTCAGGAATATATGAAAAAACATAACGTTCGTGGCTATCTTTCACTGGAAGAGATGCTGGCGAACGAACCGGATCTTGATGTAGTCAACATTTGCACGCCAAGCGGTCTACACGCTCCGTTGGCCGTGCAGGCTGCTGCGGCGAAAAAGCATGTCATTGTAGAAAAACCGATCGCACTGACGCTGGAAGATGCGGATCGCATCATTCAGGCGTGCGCGGAAAACAATGTCAAGCTGTCTGTAGTACACCCAAACCGTTTTCGCCCGGCTGTGACAGAACTGAAAAAACTTATCGACAAAGGCTTGTTTGGCAAGCTTAGCCACGTGAATGCCACCGTGCGTTGGAACCGCGACCAGAGTTATTACGATCAGGCGGCATGGCGCGGTACAAAGGCGATGGATGGCGGCGTATTAATGAACCAGGCGATTCATAATCTAGACTTGCTGTACTGGCTTGCCGGACCGGTCGAAGAAGTACAGGCGTATAACGCGACCCGCCTGCGCAATATCGAAGCGGAAGATGTATCGGTTGCTGTGTTGAGGTTCACAGACGGCGCACTTGGCATCATCGAGGCGGCCGCGACGGTGTACCCGCAAAACTATGAAGAATCGCTTAGCATTTTCGGCGAAACTGGAACAGCGGTCATTTCAGGACGGACTGCCAACTGGATTAAACACCTTATTTTTAAAGACATACCGGAAAAAGAGACTGCTAAAATCATGGAAAAGGTAGAGCAGGATCCGTATGGTACGCCGGGTCACCAGCATATTATCGCCGACATGATCCGAGCGATTCGAGAAGACAGAGAACCGCTGGTCACCGGATGGGATGGGCGTAATGCTCTTCAGCTCGTACTAACCATATACGAAGCGGCGGAAAAACACGCTCCCGTAAAATGGAGCCATCACAAAGAAGTAGTTAGTACAATAGTGAGAGGAGTTTACTAATATGACAAAGACAATGCGCAAAGTATCCCTGCTGGACTTAACCGCCCAGTATCAGGACATTAAACCGGAAATTAAGCAGGCTGTGGACAACGTACTTGAGAGCGGCAACTACATTATGGGGCCATTCGTGAAAAATTTTGAGCAGGCTATGGCGGAATACTGCGGCACGAAATACGCAATCGGCGTCGCCAACGGTACGGACGCGTTGCTTCTGACGTTGGACGCGCTTGGAATCGGGCCGGGAGATGAGGTGATTACTTCTCCGTTTACGTTTTTCGCTTCCGCGGAAGTGATCTCGCGGCTGGGTGCGACACCGGTATTCGTCGATATCGATCCAGACACATACAACATCGACCCGGCAAAACTTACCGCAGCCATTACACCGCGTACAAAAGCAATTATGCCTGTTCATATCTTCGGACAGCCCGCTGATATGGACGAAATATTGGCGATCGCGAATGAATACAACCTGTTTGTAGTCGAAGACGCGTGCCAGGCGATCGGTTCTACATACAATGGGAAAAAGATTGGATCGCTTGGAACCGCCGGTTGCTTCTCCTTTTTCCCGACGAAAAACTTGGGCGGATACGGGGACGGCGGAATCGTAGTGACAAACAATGAAGAACTGGCGCGCAAAATCCAAATTCTGCGCGTACATGGTAGCAATCCGAAATACTATCATTCCATGATCGGTTACAATAGCCGGCTCGATGCGCTTCAGGCGGCCATGTTGCAGGTAAAACTGAAATACATTGACCAGTGGAACCGGCAACGCCGTGAAAAAGCCATGATGTATAACAACGCGCTGAAAGACCTGCCTCTCAAGTTGCCATACGTAAAGCCAAATCGCGAAGCGGTTTTCCATCTTTATATCATTCAAACCAAGTATCGCGATGAACTTATAGGTCATTTACAGCAACACGGTATCGCGACCGGCGTGTACTATCCGGTACCGTTGCACAGGCAGGAAGTATATAAAGACCTCGGATATGTGGCCGGAAGTCTTGTTGAGTCGGAAAAAGCGGCCGCCGGTACGCTTGCGCTGCCGCTCTATCCTGAAATGACGATTGATGATCAGGAATATGTCATTTCTATTGTCCGCGAATTCTTCGAAGCGAAGGGAGAGAGAGTATGACACAAGCAGCAGCGTTCGCAACTTCGTTAGTCGAGCAGTTTATTCAAAAAATTGAACAGAAAACGGCCGTTATCGGTGTGGTGGGCCTCGGGTATGTCGGCTTGCCGCTTGCGGTTGAGAAAGCGAAAGCCGGTTTTAACGTCATTGGGTTCGATGTGCAGGCTAGTAAAGTCGAGATGGTCAATCAAGGTATCAATTACATTGGTGATGTTGTGGACGATGATCTGCGCGAAATTGTAGAGCGGAAAAAGCTGCGTGCAACCTCTGACTACTCTTTTATCAACGAAGTAGACGCGGTGGCAATTTGCGTACCAACACCGTTGGATACCTATCAACAACCAGACACAAGTTATGTGGAATCGTCGGCGCGTGAAGTGGCGAAATATCTTCATCCTGGCATGCTCGTTGTGCTGGAGAGTACCACATATCCGGGCACGACCGAAGAATTGCTCAAGCCGATTCTGGAAGAATCGGGGCTTGTCTGCGGCAAGGACTTCTTCCTGGCGTATTCGCCAGAACGTGTTGACCCGGGTAACAAGCAGTTTAACACGAAGAATACACCGAAAGTGGTCGGGGGCGTAACGCCGGATTGCACCAAAGTTGCTGCTTCCATGTACCGTGCGGTGCTGGACAGCGACGTGCATGAAGTATCCAGCCCGGCAGTCGCTGAACTGGAGAAAATCTATGAGAATACGTTCCGTCATATTAATATCGCGCTGGCGAATGAAATGGCGATTCTGTGCAACAAGATGGGGATCAACGTATGGGAAATGATCGATGCGGCAAAAACGAAGCCCTATGGGTTCATGGCGTTTTACCCGGGGCCGGGTCTTGGCGGACACTGCATTCCGATTGACCCATTTTACCTGACCTGGAAAGCGAGAGAATACAACTACCATACACGCTTGATCGAGCTGGCCGGCGAAATTAACAGAAGCATGCCCGAATTCGTGACGGAGCGCGCTGCCAATCTGTTGAATCAGGATGGTAAACCGCTGAAGGGCTCAACGATCCATTTGCTTGGCGTAGCTTATAAAAAAGACATTGACGATATTCGTGAATCACCAGTGCTTCATATCATTGACATCCTGGAGGAGAGAGGGGCGCATGTCGTTTACAGCGACCCACATGTTCTGTCTTTTAAACGCCATGGCAAGGAATACGAGTCGGTCGATCTTACGGAGGAAACGTTGAAAAAGGCAGATCTTGTGGTGATTACAACGGATCATACCGCTTTTGACTACGATTTTATCGGCCGTACCGCGTACGCTGTGCTTGATACTAGAAATGCACTGAAAAATGCGGTCAAGCCGAAACGATATGAAATTTTATAAGAATATTGAAGGGGTGTGATGAAAGGCATATGGAAACATCGAGCTATATGACTGGAATTTGCGCTCTCTTGACTTGTCGTTTTCTCCCTTTTCAGCACCTTATTCTTTTGGCTTTTCTCGCCGTGAATTAATCAGGAAAAAAGCTTGCAGAAAAGGGAACGGTGAAAGATTGGCTGGAAAGGTTACAGTATCTGTATCTTTCCAGCTGTTTTCTTATTTCTTCCATGCAAACCGATAAGCAAGTGGTTTATCGATGGGATGGAGGAATGAATTGCCTGGAATTTTCGATTTTGAAAGGAGGGAGAGCAAGAGGTGAACATCTGGATTTTTAACCATTATGCGATTGCACCAGGTGCGAGCGGTGGTACGCGTCATTACGATTTAGCTCGAGAGCTTGTCAAACACAATTATAACGTCACGATTTTTGCTTCTTCCTTTACCCATCAGGAGAGAAAGGAGCGTTATATTCCGGAAAAGCATCTGCGATGGAAGGAAGAACAGTATAATGGCGTCCGCTTCGTCTGGATCAAAACACCTGCCTATAAGAAGAACGATTGGCGCAGGGTCGCCAACATGCTGAGCTATACCATCCATGCTTATTTGCTTGGCAAAAAACGAAAAGAAAAACCGGATTTAATTATCGGAACACTCATGCACCCGCTGGCGGCGCTTGTTGGTTGTTTGCTCGCCAAAAAGTTCAATTGTACGTTTTATTTTGAAGAGCGAGACTTATGGCCACAAACCTTGATCGATCTCGGCAAAGTTTCTGAACGGAATCCGGTCGTTTGGATGCTCCGTCAGTTAGAGCTTTTTTTATACAGAAATGCCCGCCGTATTATCGTCCTGTTTGACAAGGCGGATAAGTATGTGGCCCAGCAGGGGATTGATACAGAAAAAGTGCTGTATCTTCCGAATGGTGCCGACCTGCAGCGGTATGAGCAGCAGGCTTTGCTTTCCGCGGATCTTGAGCGGTTGTTCGCTTCTTTGGAGAACAAGCTGATTGTTACGTATACGGGTGCGCACGGCATTGCCAACCATCTGGATCCGGTGCTTGATGCAGCCGGTATTCTGAAAGACCGAAATCATCACATTCATTTTCTTATGATTGGGGATGGACCGGAGAAGCAGCGGCTTGTAGAACGGGCGAGAAAAGAAAAGTTAACCAATATAACTTTTATTCCTCCTGTCAAAAAAGAGGAAGTTCCGGAGATTCTGCTTCGTTCCGATGTGGGGCTGATTTCTATGCAGGACGCAGAAATTTACAAATGGGGATTCAGTTTAAATAAGATGTATGACTATATGGCAGCGAAGCTTCCGATCGTGCTGTTATGCCAGCTACCGGAAACGCCAATTGAAACCTCAGGCGCTGGTTTGAAAGTTAGCAATCCGCAGGAAATGGCGCAAGCATTGCAATGGTTAGCCATAAATCAAACCGCTCTTCACCAAATGGGAGAGAAGGGGCGTTTCTATGTAGAGAGCAATCACTCGTGGGAAAAGCTGGCACACCGTTTCATTAATGTTATAGAAGAAGATTTGTCGTACGGTGGTTGCGATCGTCTGGCGGTGGCACCGGTACAGGTCGGAGCAACCAAGGAAGGGAGGAAACTAAACATATGAACATAACATTTGGTAAAAACACGATTATTGAGGACAGCGTTGTGCTGGGAGAGAATGTGACAATCGGGCATAACGTTATCATTTACGCGGGCAGTGTCATTGGGCATAACGTAGTCATTCAGGATAACGCGGTCATTGGCAAACAACCGGTTAAAGCGAAACATTCTGCCCTGAAAGAAGTGAAAAAGAATCCCCCGGTCGTAATCGGCGACGGTTGCACGATTGGCACATCGGCTATCATCTATGCGGGAGCTGTTCTGGAAAATGAAGTATTTGTAGCTGACCTTGCCACCGTTCGTGAACGCGTGACGGTGGGGGAAGGTACGATCGTAGGCCGCGGCGTTGCAATTGAGAACGATTGCTCCATCGGCCGCAAATGCAAGTTGGAGACCAATTGCTATATCACGGCATATTCCAATCTTGGCGACCATGTGTTTGTCGCGCCGGGCGTTGTCACCAGCAATGACAACTATATGGCCCGCAGCAAAGAGCGCTTCGATAAGATGAAAGGCATTACCGTCAAGGACGGTGGCCGCATTGGTGCAGGTGCTATTACACTGCCGGGCATTGTGATTGAAGAGGACGGAACGGTCGCGGCCGGCGGCGTCGTTACGAGGGATGTAAAGAAGGAAGAACTGGTTGTGGGTATTCCGGCCAGAAAGCTGCGTGATGTTCCTGAAGACCAATTGCTGCGTAATCAAGGGTAAGACGGGACAAATAGCTGACGATGATGGCAGCGAAACGGAGGGGAGAACATGGCAAAACGAGTATTTGACCTGGTATGCGCACTAGTTCTGCTGGTGGTGACCCTTCCGGTTATGGGTATTACCGCCCTGCTTGTGCGTATAAAGCTGGGTTCGCCTGTCCTGTTTAAACAGAAGCGTCCCGGTCTGCACGGCAAGCCATTTTACATTTACAAATTCCGCACCATGACCGACGAGCGGGACGAAAACGGGGAGTTGTTGCCTGACGAAGTTCGCCTGACCGGGTTCGGACGCTGGCTACGCAGGCTTAGCCTCGACGAATTGCCGCAGCTGTTCAATGTGGTCAAAGGCGAGCTAAGCCTGGTTGGGCCCCGTCCATTGCTGATGGAATATCTGCCGCGCTACACACCGCGTCAGGCTCGCCGTCATGAGGTAAAACCCGGCATTACCGGCTGGGCGCAGGTGAACGGACGGAACGCCATCAGCTGGGAAGAAAAATTTGAATTGGATGTCTGGTATGTGGATCGCCAGTCATTCTGGCTGGACATGAAAATTTTGTGGCTGACGCTTTTCAAAGTGATCCGCTCGGAAGGCATTAACAAAGAAGGACATGCGACGACGACGGAGTTTATGGGACAGAGCGGGAATACGTACCAAAATGAGCGGAAAGAGGCATGAGAACAATGAACAAACGAATTTACCTATCTCCGCCACACATGAGTGGAGAAGAGCAGCATTATATCGCGGAAGCATTTGCGACGAACTGGATTGCGCCGCTCGGGCCGAACGTGGAAGAATTCGAGCGCGAACTGGCTGAGTATGTCGGCGCGAAGGGAGCGCTTGCGCTCAGTTCTGGCACGGCGGCCATTCACCTTGGTCTGCGCCTGTTGGGTGTCGGGCCGGGCGATACGGTGTTTTGTTCAAGTTTAACGTTTGTGGCGAGCGCCAATCCAATCTTGTACCAGGGCGCAACGCCGGTCTTTATCGACTCCGAACCGGAGACATGGAATATGTCGCCCGGCGCGCTGGAGCGAGCGCTGCGGGACGCTGAAGCGGAAGGCGCGTTGCCGAAAGCGGTTGTAATTGTGAATTTGTACGGTCAGAGCGCTGATATGGAGCCGCTGCTTGCGCTGTGCGAAAAATACGGTATTCCGGTGCTTGAGGATGCGGCCGAGTCGCTCGGCGCGACATACAAAGGCAAAAAGAGCGGTACGTTCGGTGCCTTCGGTGTGTACTCCTTTAACGGAAACAAAATCATTTCTACGTCTGGCGGAGGCATGCTTGTTTCGGACGACACGGAAGCGCTGGAGAAAGCTCGTTTTTGGTCAACACAGGCGCGCGATGCGGCTCGCCACTACCAGCACAGCGAGCTGGGCTATAACTACAGGATGAGCAACATTCTCGCGGGAGTAGGTCGCGGTCAGTTGCGCGTGCTGGATGAACGGATACAGGCTCGCCGCGCAGTGTTTGATCGCTATGTCAATGCGCTTGCGGATGTGCCAGGTTTCGCATTTATGCCGGAAGCAGAATCCGGTTTTGCGACCCGCTGGCTTACTGCTCTGACGGTAGATCCAGCACAGACCGGCGTAAGCGCGGCTGAGATTGTGGATGTGCTCGCAGAAGAAAACATCGAAGCGCGTCCGGTCTGGAAACCGCTGCATTTGCAACCATTGTTTACAGGTTGCAAATATTATCCGCACGCGGAAGGGCACAGTGTATCTGATGAATTATTCCATAACGGCATTTGCTTGCCTTCCGGCTCCAGCCTAACGGAAGAGGAGCAGGAACGGGTGATTCAGGGTATTAAACGAGCGCTTAAACTGTATATCGAAACGAAATAACGGAGGTGAGCCGCTGTGAAATATGCGCAGAGAATTCTGTTGTTGGCGGTTGATACTTTCATCGTGCTTGGATCGGTGCTTGTCAGCTATTTGCTCCGGTTCGAAGGACACATTCCGGAGCCGTTCTGGAACAGTATGCCGTATGCGATAGGACTGATTTTGCTTGTTACATGCGGTGTGTTTTATGTATCACATCTTTATCGTTGCGTCTGGAAGTATGCAAGCATCGGCGAACTCTTGCTTATCATTCGCGCAACCACACTGGCGTTGGTATTGACCTTTGCGTTGTATTTTACGGCGCGCGCGCTGGGGGTGGGTATCGTCATCCCGCTTTCGATCTTCCTTCTCTCATGGATGACGACAACGGTCGGTATTGCCGGTTCGCGCCTGATCTGGCGCATCGCGCGCGGCAGATACGTGAAAATCCAGCCGCACCATAAAAAGGCGCTCATTGTAGGCGCCGGGGACGCGGGCACGCTCGTAGCGAAGGAGCTTCAGCGTTTTCCAGACACGACGCTGTATCCGGTCGCGTTCATTGATGACGATCCATCCAAACTGTACATGGAAGTGGCCGGGTTGCCCGTTGTTGGCACGCGCCGCGACATCCCGGCTGTCGTAAAGCGGCTTGGCATTGATACGATCATCTTGGCGCTGCCGTCCGCCGCAAAGTCGGAAACGGCAAAAGTCATTAATATCTGCAAGAAGACGGCGGCAAATATTAAAATTTTGCCGCGCGTCAGCGATGTGATTCATGGCAAGGTGTCGATCAGTACGATTCGCGATGTCAATGTGGAAGACTTGCTCGGACGCGATCCGGTGGAAGTCGATCTGAAAGGAATTGCCGATTATGTGACAGGTAAGGTTGTATTGGTGACGGGGGCGGGCGGTTCGATCGGTTCGGAGCTGTGCCGTCAGATTTCCGCGTTTGACCCGGAAACGTTGCTTCTGCTCGGCCATGGTGAAAACAGCATTTACGCAATCGAAAACGAGCTGAAACGCAAATATCCAAACCTGAAATATGAGACGATTATCGCTGATATCCAGGATCGGCAGCGGATTGTGGAAGTGTTTGACCGATATCGCCCGGCGGTGGTGTTCCATGCTGCGGCGCACAAGCATGTGCCGCTGATGGAACGCAATCCAGCGGAAGCGATTAAGAACAACGTTATTGGAACGAAAAACGTGGCCCAGTGCGCCAACTTGTTTGGCGTGGAGCGTTTCGTTCTGATTTCGACGGACAAAGCGGTCAATCCGACAAGCGTAATGGGCACGACCAAGCGAATTGCCGAGATGATTATCCAGAGCCTGAACCGTCGCAGCAGCACGAAATTCGTTGCGGTACGCTTTGGCAATGTGCTGGGCAGCCGCGGTAGTGTGATTCCGCTTTTCAAGCAGCAGATCAAAGAAGGCGGCCCTGTCACTGTGACGCACCCGGAGATGGTTCGCTATTTTATGACCATTCCGGAAGCGGTGCAGCTGGTTATTCAGGCCGGAGCCATCGCGGAGGGTGGCGAGACGTTTGTGCTTGATATGGGCGAGCCGGTAAAAATTGATAAGCTAGCGCGCGACCTGATCCGTTTGTCCGGGCTGGAACCGGAACGTGATATCAAAATCGAATACACCGGTATGCGACCGGGCGAGAAACTGTATGAGGAGCTGCTGACCGCCGAGGAAGGCACGACGGCGACAGCGCATAACCGGATTTTTATCGGCCGGGCGACCCCGTTCTCTGTTCCGGAATTTATGGCCAAACTTGAAAAGCTTGAACAGGCGGCTTCCAACAATTATATGCCGGTTGCGCCGGAAGAGATGAAGGCGATGCTGAAAGAGATTGTGCCAACATATCAGTTGCCGGCGGCCGACATCGCGGAAGCGAAAAGCAAGCAGAAAGCGGCGGAGACGATCGTGAAACGGCTGAAACTCGAAGTGGCGCTTGGCGCCGAAAAGTAATGGGAGTTGATATCTGGTGATGGCGAAACTCATGGAAAGCGAGCTCGATCAAAAAATTCTGCTTCATATTTTGCTGGATGTCTATCAAAAAGGCGAACAGCTCGACACGATGGACACGCGCGACATTGTGGATGACATCGTGTTCCAGCTCAAACCATTCATAGAACGGATGGGCAACTATGATTGAGCTTCGGGGCATTTCCCGCCACTACAAAGATGGGCGGGAAAAAAGAACCGTCATTGAAGATCTGGACTTGAATGTGAAACAGGGTGAATTCGTATCCATCCTCGGCCCTTCCGGCTCCGGCAAATCGACGTTGCTAAATATCCTTGGGCTTCTGGACAAGCCCGACTCAGGCACATACCGGCTCGCCGGACAAGATGTAACCGAATATGGCGGGGGCCGCCTGGCTGCTATCCGCAACCGCCATATTGGCTTTATCTTTCAGCAGTTCATGCTCGTTCCTCGGCTGACCGTCGGCGAGAATGTTGCCCTGCCGCTTCAGTATACCCGGATGTCTGCCCGGGAGAAGCGCAAGCGGGTGGATGAGGCGCTAGAGTGGGTCGGGATGCTTTCACGCAAAAAAGACGTACCCGTTCACCTGTCCGGCGGTCAAAAGCAGAAAGTAGCCATTGCCCGCGCGATTGTCGCCTCGCCCTCGCTTCTGTTGGCCGACGAACCGACAGGAAATCTGGATGCGCAATCCAAACAAGAGGTGATCAACATTTTGCAACGTCTGCATGCACAGGGCAAAACCATCATGCTGGTAACCCACGATTACGAGCTGGCCCGGATTGCGGAACGAATTCTGTATATGCTGGATCGCAAGCTCGTTCCGTATCGTGGTGCGCCGGAAAGGGAGGCGAACCGCGGGTAATGCTATTCCGTAATGTGAGGATGGCCTTGCGTGGCATCTGGATGTATCGCGGTCGTTCGTTGCTGGCGATTTTGGGCGTGGCGGTCGCCGCGCTGCTCGTTATTTCGATGATGACGGTGCTCTACAATTTTAGCCAGAGCTTGCTGCAACAATTCTCCGGGCTTGGCGCCCGGCAGATTACCGTTGTACCGGGCAAGTTGCTGAATAAGAAAGCCATTGATAGCGGTATTTCCGACTTTGCTTCCTTCGCGCCTTCCGCCAGCACGCTCACATACAAGGATGCGATGGATGTTAAAGCGCGGGTTCCGGGCGTAGAAAAGGCGGCACCACAAAATGAATTCATGGGCGTGCTTATGTATAACAAAAAAGGATATGAAATGATTTTTACCGGGACAACGCCTGATCTTCTGCCTATTCTTGATGTCAGGTTGGCGGATGGGCGATTTTTTACCGATGCCGAATGCAAGCAGAACAAGCATGTCATTGTACTTGGGGCCAACATTAAGTACAACATATTCGGCGACAGGCCTGCGGTCGGAAAAACGGTTACGATTAACCGGGAGAATTTTATGGTGATCGGCGTTCTGGATGAGAAGAAAATGTTCGGTTTCAATATTGATGATCGGGTATATGCGCCATACCATGTGGTTGAAAAGATAGGCAACGTGGACAATGCTTCTTTGCTATTTTTCACCGCGAAAAAGACGGAAAACGTGCCGCAGGTCGAAAAGCAGATCAACAATGTTATCGGACAAAACCATAAGAAAAAAGATTTCAACTTGGTAAAGGCAGAAGAAGTGATTCATGTTATCAAAACCGTGATGGATCTGGTCGGTGTGATTACCCTTGCGATTACCGGTATCGCGCTTTTGGTTGGGGGTATTGGGATTATGAATGTAATGCTTTTGACGGTGAAAGAGCGGACAAGGGAAATTGGGATTCGCAAGGCGGTTGGGGCAAAATCGTGGCATATTCTCGCCCAGTTCTTGTTTGAAGCGGTTTTTTTAAGCGTGACAGGCGCCCTGCTCGGCTTGGCCGCGACATACGGAATTCTTTATTCCATTCACACGTATTTTCCGATACTGCCGAACCATATTCCGCTGGAGATGGTAGGGTATACGATTGTGTTTGCGATCGGTGCAGGTCTTCTGTTCGGGATGATTCCGGCGCTGCGGGCGGTAAGGATTCCCCCGATCGAAGCGTTGCGCTACGAATAATTATGGAGGGATAGATATGAACAAGAAAAACGGATTTCGACATAAACTGGCGTTGTCGCTGCTTGCGACTGCGGTGGCAATGCCTTCTGTTACGCTGCTGCCGATAGGATGGACCACAACGGCAAAGGCGGCAACGGAGGATGTAACGGATAGCAAAGTGCAAAAAATGAAAGAATTATTGCAGCAACTCACCCCGGAAGAACAGCAGATGATCAAAGAAAAAGCCATGCAGGAAATGCTGGAATCACCGAATAAGCCGCTTGAGCAAATTGCGGAAGAAGCGGTAAAACAAACGGTTGACACGGAGAAATATGAAAAGCTGAAGCAGGAAGTACGCGAATCCAATATCACGATTGAAGATGTAATGCAGGCAAAAGACCAAATCACAGCATCTCCGAATGAAGAGGAGGAGCCGGCAAAAGAGCCGATCAAGGAACCGGTAACGGAACCGGTGAAAACGACAGAACCTGCACCGGAAAAACCGGAACAGTTGCCGGTTCAGCCAGCACCTGAAAAACCTGCAAAACCCGAAGACAAACCGGTGCCTGCTTTTACTGATCTAGGAGAAGTACCATGGGCGCAAGAAGCGATTCAAGCGCTTGTGGCGGCGGGTGTATTGAATGGAATAAGCGAAGACAAATTTGAACCGCTTGGCCATGTAACCAGGGCACAGTTTACCCGTATGCTGGTTCAGGCGCTCAAGTTAAATGAGAAAACAGCAGAAGGTCCATCCCCTTCGTTTACCGATGTGAAAAACGAAGACTGGTTTGCCGCTGATGTGGCAATTGCGGCGCGCCTCCATATCGTGAGCGGTGTGAGCAAAACCAAGTTTGATCCGAATGCGCCGGTGACACGGGAGCAAATGGCGACCATGGTCGCTCGCGCGCTGGATGTAACGATGGGTATAAAGCCTGCTGCGGAGCACAAGAAACAGTTAGAGAAGTTTGCAGATCGGAAGAATATTGCAACATGGGCGCAAGCAAACGTAGCCCTGCTAGTAGAAAAAGGGATCATCACGGGAATGGATCAGCATCATTTCGCGCCGAAGTCAAAAACCAACCGTGCCCAGGTTGCTGTCATCATTCAACGTTTGCTTGATGTAAAGTAAATGGCTCAGTAAGGGACAATAGGCATGGAACAATACCGGATACAGAGTGATGTACGAGGACTTCTTCGTGTTTTGCAGCGATATCTTTTTATGATAGTGACCATCACGCTAACCGCAGTCTTAACCAGCGCTGTGCTTAGCTTTTTTTTCATTCCTCCTGCTTATAAGGCGACCGCTGAGTTGCTGATTCATAAGGCCAGGCAGGAAAGCGGAATGTATTTGCTTCCTGCCTCGGAGCTTGAGGCGAATGTAGAACTGATTAAAACCTACAATGAAATCATTATCAGCCCTTCCCTTCTGGAACTTGTTGCCGGGAAACTGGGGGAGCCGGATAAAGGGAAAGCATTAGCCAAGAAAATCAGCGTAAGCGGCATACGTCATTCGCAGGTTATGGCCATTACCGTAGAAGATCGTAATCCGGCAAAGGCAGCACAGATAGCGAATATGCTCGCTGCTACCTTCCAAAGTGAAGTTGTTAAACGGATGAACATCGAAAACATACAAGTTTTGGCGGAGGCAAAAGCGGAGCGGGCGTCTTCGACTAAGTTGGTAACGTTGGCGTTGCATATCAGTACAGCTTTCTTTCTTGGATTGGCGGTTTCGGTTGGACTGGCATTTTTGCTGGAATTAACAGATCGGAGAATACGTACAGAAGAAGAAATTGAGAGTCATCTTGATCTTCCGGTACTCGGTACCGTTGCCGCCATACCTGTACATTCTTCCAAGCTAAAGAGCAAAGCGGAAGAAGAAAGGTTTATCGTACCGCTTGTATATGAAGACGGCTCCCAACTGCCGACAAAGGAGTAGACATGAAGCATCGATGGTCAACCTATGTATCTGTTCTGAGTCTTATCATGAGCTTCGTAGCTGTAGGGTTTGTTTTGCTATCAAAGCCGGAGGTTAACGTTCAAGGCGGAAATACGCAGGACGCGCAGAAAGCAAAACGAATGATAGATGTGATGCAATTCGGGGCGGTAGGGGATGGTAAAACGAATGATGCATTGGCCGTTTCGCAAGCCATTGCTTATGCGGAGAAACTGTCAGCATCACAATTTTCTCCTGAATCGAATATTGTCTTGGTATTTCCTCCTGCCGAGGGCTATGCCCTGGATACCCCGATACAGATACCGCCGAATGTCTCGGTTGAGCAGCACGCTCCCCTGATTTATACAGGAGATGCGTATGAACCGTTCGTAACAATTGGCGAGCAGGGGAAAACGACACGGGCATCCTACACGGGTCTTGCTGTCATTCGAAAGAAGCAGTCTGCTTGGCTTTCCAGTGATCCGGCGAAGCAGGCGATCGGGATTCGGATTTTTAATGCCACATCTTCCTTTATTGATATTCGACAGGCCGACTGCTTTACCATAGGAAGCCAGTTTATTGGTGCTGGCAAAGGATTTGCCTACAATGAAGTACGGCTCGGTCAGTTTATTGGTAATCATATCGGAGTGGAACTGACCAATCAAAAGGGAAAGAACGGTCGCATTGGCTGGATAAACGAAAATTTGTATATGGGAGGCCGATTTTCGGTACGTCCCTCACTTCATGCGAACGAGGATCGAATCGGAGTTGTGATTACAAGCCAGGATGGAACGTATAAAAACAATAATAATAATATTTTTATTAAACCGAGTTTTGAGTTGAGTCAGAGTGGGCTGGTTCAGGGGGCTGAAGCGCTGCCAATTCTTATCGAACATGGAAAGCTTAATACGTTTGAATACATTCGGAACGAAGGAAACGGTACGTATGCAGCGCGTATCGTTAACGGTAGCAGTGACAATGTCATTTCGACTGGTATGGGAGCGGCGCGTATTGATGATCGCTCCCTGTACCCGTCCACAATTACCAGTAGCGCTTCCGAGCGGGTGCTGGAAGAGCACAGCCACCTTTTGGCCAGTTATAACCTGTCTGAGCGGTTCCGCATGCTGCCAGACGGCCACATTTCATTTGTGGGCATGTCTTTTTTGACTGACGGATCCAATGATGTGCTTGGTAGCGTCAGCGGCCAGGCAATTAGCAGAAATCAGGATGGTACGTTTATTGTGAAAGATACGGCGCTTGGCGTCATGATCGATACAAGAAAAGTAAAATCTTTTGTTGTTAAACGCGCTTCTCCGGGAAACAGTGCCGGGAGAGTTGTAATAAGAGGTTATGATGCCAGGGGCAATATCGTAAACGCGAAACATGGAGGGTGGCTGAAAGGAAAGGAAGAAAATGTTCCGTACTGGTCAGAAAAAAGGTATGGAGGTGTATATATTACAGGCTCTGACAACAGCGATCCTCTTTTCTTCGTTGTCGGGCCTGAAGTGGCGAGGGTGTGGCTTGGGATCGCTCCCGGCTCCGGCGCTGCGGTGGTCGGAGGTATGGCCATTTATACGAAACCGGCTGACTACACACTGGTATCAAGCGGAATTCGCAATGAGTAGACTGCAAATAAATTGAGTGAACATACAGGAGGCGGACTATGTGAATAGAATAGCAGGGGTTCAGGGGGTAGTAGAAAAAATCAAGCGCAGGCTGCCGAAAAGCAAATTTGCCAGAAACGTCGTGGTATTGGCAGGGGGCACGGCGCTTGCGCAGGGCTTGTTACTCCTTGCATCTCCTATTCTTAGCCGGCTATATACGCCGGAGAGTTTCGGTGTACTGGCGGTATTTACCGCTATGTTATCGATTCTTGTAGTTATTTCATCTTTACGGTATGAGCTGGCGATCCTTCTACCGGAAGAAGAAGAGACAGCGGCCAATGTATTTGCTTTATCTGTCCTGGTCGTATTTGGTATGACGCTGCTCATAGGTACGGCTGTTTTTTTGTTCGGCGATACGCTGCTATTATCGTTGAAGGCAGAGAAGATGCTGCCGTATCTGTTTTTGCTGCCTGTCAGCTTTCTGGGGCTGGGTCTCTACCAGTCTCTTAACTATTGGGCGATTCGTTATAAGAGATTCGCCAGCATCTCACGTACGAAATTCAGTCAAAGCTTCGGAATGGTATGTACACAGATATTGGCAGGATTATTTATCAAAGGGCCGGCTGGCCTGCTTTATGGAGATGTAGTTGGACGGGTCAGCGGCAGCGGAACGTTAGCGCTGCTATCGTGGCGTCATGACCGGCATATTTTGCGGAAGATTTCACTTTCTGGTGTGGGAAAGGCGGCCTGTCGTTATTATCGGTTCCCGTTATTCTCCAGCTGGTCCGGGCTTCTTAACAGCGGCGGCTTGCAGCTGCCTGCTCTTATTCTTGCGAGTTTCTACGGGCCGCAGGTTCTTGGCTGGTTCGCTCTTGGACAGCGGGTTATCGGTGTGCCCATGACCATGATCGGGCAATCTGTAGCCCAGGTCTATACGGGTGAATCTTCCCGGCTCGCCCGGCAAAATCCGGAACAGTTGCTTCGTCTATTCTATCAAACAGCAAAGAAACTGTTTTTCATTGGCCTCCTTCCTTCTTTGTTGCTTGGGATCGCCGGTCCGCAGTTGTTTGCGCTCGTATTTGGAGGCATCTGGTACGAAGCGGGGCGATACATCCAGATTCTTTCTTTCATGTACTTGATTCAGTTTGTTGTATTTCCGCTCTCGCAGACGCTTGATATTATTGAATGCCAGCACGTTCATCTTATTTGGCAGATCGGGCGGATCGTGCTGATTATCGCCGCGCTTGTCAGCGCGGCCTGGTGGAAAGCTCCGCCTGCGCTGGCCATTGGCTTATACGGAGGCGTTATGGCAGTCGGGTATGTGATTCTGTTTTTCCTCTCGGCAATGAGCATTCGGAAGTTGTGCGGAACAGATAAAACAGCAAAAGATGTCGCATAAAAAATGACACGGAAAGGCGTTGTAGTATATGTCGTTTAAAACCGTAGCTCCCCGGCTCAAAGAAAGAATGTTGCCTTTTTTCGGTATGTCGCTTTTGGGTGTGATGCTTGCTGCTCTGAGCGTAAGCATTCCGGCTATTCAAATCATTGGTTTGCTGGTGGTCGTGCTGCTTGCGCTTGTGATCTTTGCGCTGCCGGAGCTGGGGCTGGTTATTACATCGCTGGGCGGACGCTTTAATCGTGTTCCTTTCCTGGAAACGATAGATGGCCCGGTCTATGTTGCCGCTCTCAGCTTGAGTTTGACTGTATTCGTAATGATCATGCGCCGCAGATTTCATGCTCTTCTTAGTAGAGCCTATTTATTTGCCTGTTTGCTTTTCCTGGCGGTGCTGGCAGCCGGAGTGATGTATTCCGTTTCTCCTTCCTATGGGACAACAAAGTTGATAGAGTTTGCTTTTTACACGTTGCCTTTGCTTGTGCTGGCGTTAAGCATGGTGACGTCACGGCAGCATTATGTGAACTTTTTCCTTGGACTGGCTGTCATCACATTTGGCCTGGCACTGTTGGGGATCGCGGGCGGCGTCCTGAGCGGCGGTTTGGCTAATGGGAGAATTTCTGCACTGGGTGGCGGTCCGAATGTGTTCGGGCGATTTATGGTTATTGGGGCGCTGAGTACGCTGTTTCTAATTAACTGTATTAAAGTACGTGGTTTTGCGGTATGCGGCTATATCGCGTTTGCCATCTACGCAATTGCCGCTTTTTACTCCGGCTCGCGGCAGGCGTTCATTGGATTTATTTTGGCGCTTGTCATGTATGGTTTACTGATTTGGTTGAAAAGCAGCAACAAGAAGCGCTCCCGCTTTCTGCTGACATTGGGGATTGTCGGTGCTCTTCTTGTTTCCATATTTACTGTTATTCCTGTGGAGAAGATTACCGGAGGAACCGCATGGATTCGGCTTACTCTACTGTTTCAGGAAGATAAAGGGACGTCCGTGGATGCCCGCTTTGTATTTGCTGAGGCTGCCTGGTATCTGTTCCAGCAGCGCTGGTTCACAGGATGGGGGACAGGTTCGTTTGCCCGGATGTACTCCGAAGAAATTCGCTATCCGCACAACATCTTTTTGGAAGTGATGTGCGAATTGGGTGCGATTGGGCTTGCGGCATTTCTGATTGTACTGGCAGTAGCTGCGTTTGCAACCGTACGGTTAATGATAAGCAAGAAAAAGAGCGAACTTTCAGGGATGGATGTTTCTCTGATAGCTACTGTCATTACTTGCTTTTTTTTCAGTCTGTACGCCGCGCAGATTAGTGGAGATTTATATGATAATCGCTGGGTATGGCTGTTTGGTGCCCTGCTGGCCGGGTTGCCACATGCGCTTAAATAAGAAAATGGAGGGATTGAGTATGAAGAAGGAAAGAAAGTTTACGCGTAAGTTGCTTCTGCCTGTGCTGGCTGCTTCCGTAGCCTTGCCTTCGGTCGCTGCTTTTGCGCCGCAGGTTTCTTACGCAAAAGAGAAGGCGGATGACTTTGTGATGGGGATGAAAGCGGACTATATTGAAGAGTTTATTCAGGTTCTTAAGGGCTTAACCCCAGAGGGAAAGGCACAGCTTCGCCAGGTGCGCGATTCGATTCAGGAAAAGTCCCTGATTTGGTGGCGCGATACCGTGATTCAAAATCCGCAATTTATTGAAGCGGCAAAACAAAAAGGCGTAACAGTTGAAGAAGCGACTTTTCTTCTTCGTGACTTTACGCTGCTTTTCTATACGCCGGATAATCTACAAGAAAACCTGCTTTCTTTTAAACAAAAGCATTCTGCTACATTGCAAAAATTGTTTGGGAACGAGTTTGGGATAAAAGATTTACTTGATTTTGTTAAGGATATTAGCAAGCAAATTATAGCTGACCTCATGATGGATCATATGGTGGATACGAATAAACCGCTGGATGACATTGTTGATGATGCTGTTAAGCGAACATTGGAGCACGGCAAATACAAGAAATTTGCAAACAAACTTGCTGAACTTACCCTTTCTATCGATGAAGTCATTCAAATGAGAAAACGTTTGGCAGCGGAGATCGATCCAAATAATGTAGCACGTAATGCTTTTCTTCAGGCATTCATCCGGAAAAATGTAACGCTGTCCATTCAGCCGGGTCGCCTTGTTCCGGGCAAGACCAAACAGCTTACAGTAAATGTTTCATTCCCGCGCAAAATATCCATTCGCTCGGGTGTAACATGGGAGTCTTCGAATCCGGAAGTAGCGACGGTCAACAGGAAAGGGGAGTTAACGGCGCACAAGCCGGGTACAACAACCATTACTGCCAAATTGAAAAGCATTGATGTTGGTAAGCTTGACGTAACGGTTGAACCAAAAAAGGACAAAGATAAAGAAGAAAAAGATAAAAATAAAGAAGAGAAAGACAAAAAGAATAACGACAAAAAAGACAGAAACTAGGAAGAAAGCCAGCCCCCTGCCGGATGATATACGCCGGCAGGGGGCATTTTTTTGTGGTAGATGTTTTGCCGGCCCGACCGGCTACCGTGAATGTTCTATTGTATAATAGTAAAAAACAAACATAGAGAGAAGGAACGGCTTATGGGAACAAAAGAAACCATTCTTGTAACAGGATGTGCGGGCTTTATTGGCTTCCATGTGGTAAAACGCTTGCTGCACGAAGGGTATCCTGTGGTCGGGCTTGATAACCTCAACGATTATTATGATGTATCGCTGAAGCAAGCACGGCTTGCACAGCTTATCGGACAACCCCATTTCACGTTCGTACGGGCGGCGCTTGAGGACAGGCAGGCAATCGAAGACTTGTTCTCCGCCTATCGAATCGAAATAGTTATTCATCTGGCCGCCCAAGCCGGCGTGCGTCACAGCTTGCAGAATCCGTATGTATATGCTGATTCAAATCTAACCGGATTTGTAAATATGCTGGAAGCGTGCCGCCATCATCGGGTTAAGCATTTGTTGTATGCGTCCTCAAGTTCGGTGTACGGCGCGAATGGCAAGCAGCCGTTTTCCGAACATGATGACGTGAATCATCCGGTAAGCCTGTACGCCGCTACCAAAAAGGCGAATGAATTGATGGCCCATACATACAGCCACTTATATGGTCTTGCGACGACAGGTGTCCGTCTGTTTACCGTTTACGGGCCATGGGGCCGGCCGGATATGGCGTATTTTTCGTTTACCCGCGCCATTCTCGCCGGGGAAACGATAAAAATTTTTAACCGGGGAAATATGAAGCGTGATTTTACGTATATTGATGACGCGGTGGAAGCGATTGTGCGGTTAATGTCCTGTGTTTCGGTGCCGAACCCGGCCTGGAGGACGGAAGCGCCGGACCCGGCGTCGAGCTATGCGCCGTACCGGATTTATAATATCGGTAGCCAACGACCGGTTTCGTTGCTTGAATTTATTAAGACGCTTGAACAGGTGCTTGGCCGGGAAGCAAAAAAAGAATGGTTGCCGTTGCAGCCGGGCGACGTAAAGGATACATATGCTGACGTGCAGGAGCTGATCCGCGCGACTGGTTATCGTCCACAAACCCCGCTTGCGGATGGGTTACATCGTTTTGCGGCATGGTATCGGAAGTATTACCGAGTATAGGGGGAATAACATGAAAAAAATCATTATTCTTGGTGCGGGCGGTCAAGGAAGGGAAACCGTCCAGCTAATCAAAGACATCAACAATGTCCGGCCTGAGTGGGAAGTGCTCGGTTATCTGGATGACACCCCATCCATTCACGGAGAGATACGCAATGGATTTCCGGTGCTCGGTCCATTGGACTTGTTAGCGGAACCGCGCTTCCGGGATGTGTTTGTCATTTGCGGGATAGGAAGTCCGCAGGTGAAAAAGAAAGTCATAGAGCACATAAAACAATGGCAGCCGACCGCACAATTTGCTACTTTGATTCATCCGACTGCCGTATGCGGCGATGAAAACAAGATCGGCGAAGGTACGACGATATGCGCGGGCAGCGTCATTACGACCAATGTCACCATCGGCGAACACGTGCTTATTAATTACGGTTGTACGGTCGGCCATGACTGCGTCATTGAAGACTATGCGGCGGTTTTGCCGGGTGCGAACCTATCCGGCAATGTCACGGTTCGCGAAGGGGCGCAGATAAGCGCCGGCGCGGTCGTGATTCCTGGTATGGAAATCGGTGAATATACAGTTGTTGGTGCGGGAGCGGTCGTTACTAAGCCTTTGCCTGCCCATTGTACGGCGGTCGGCGTTCCCGCCAGGCCAATAAAGCAGCATATCCTTTCTTTCCATGAGTAAACGAGGAAACACTCGCCATAATCAACAGCTCTAGGTTGTGAAATTTTGTCGAGAAAAAGGGATCTTTTTTTGTTTGTACTTTTGTCGGATCTAATATAAAATGGAGGCGGTATAATCTATATGGAGGATTGTACCGCCTTAGTATGTAGATGAAGAAAAACGGGAATGGATGAATACAGGTATGGATACATGTAAGCGGGTCACCATCTTGGGTGTACCGTTTCTGCATGCGACCAAGCAGGAGACGGTTGAACTGCTCACCCGCCGGATTGTGGACAACAAGAAAACACAAGTCGTAACGGCCAACCCGGAGATTGTTATGATGGGACGCCAGCATCCTTCGTACTTGAACTTGTTGCGCCGGGCTGAAGTGGTTACCCCGGACGGAATTGGCGTCGTACTTGCGTCCCGCTGGATTGGCGAACCATTGCCGGAGCGCGTGGCGGGTTACGAATTGCTGCACGCTTTGATGGTGCAAGCCGATACATACGGTTGGAAATACATGCTGGTTGGTGCGTCTCCCGAATCCAGCGCGGGAGCTGCGGAAACACTAAAGAAACAATACCCTAATGCTTGTTACAGCGGGCATTTTGACGGGTATTTTTCCAAGGAAGAGGAAAAGAACATCTTGGATCATATCAAGCGGGAACGCCCGCACCTGTTGTTTGTGGCGCTTGGCGCCCCGTGCCAGGAAGAGTGGATCGCCCGCCATTTGCCCGATTTGCCGGTCAATCTGGCGATGGGCGTCGGTGGCAGCTTTGACGTACTGTCCGGTAAAGTCAAGCGGGCGCCTGAAGTCTGGCAGAAACTGAATCTGGAATGGCTGTATCGTCTTCTGTCGCAGCCGAAGCGTTGGAGAAGGCAGTTGCTTTTGCCGAAGTTCGTGCTATCGGTACTGTGGAATCAAGTTATACTGCGTAGAAAATGAAGCAAAAGACTGAAGGATATAATTGAAAATATAAGGAGAGGAAACATGGAGAGTAGTTATATTTACGGGTTTATTCTTTCGCTTGTCGTGGCGCTCATAGCGACGCCGCTTGTGAAAAAGCTCGCGATTGCTGTCGGCGCTGTGGATAAGCCCAATCACCGTAAAGTTCATCAGCGTCTGATGCCGCGTCTTGGAGGACTTGCGATTTACCTCGGTTTTTTGGCGGCGTACCTGCTGGTATTCCCTCCGTTCCTTGAGAAAATTGGCCCGTTTCTTGAGCAGATGGGCATTTCTTCTGAAGCGATGGTGGAGACGTATTCTCGGGCGACGTTGGGAATCTTTATTGGCGGTACGATCATTGTGCTGGTGGGCGCGCTCGATGACCGTTTCGAATTGTCTCCAAAGTTGAAGCTATTAGGCCAGATTGTGGCTGCGGCGGTTGTTGTGTACTATGGCCTGCGAATTGAGTTTGTAAATTTGCCATTTCAGGGCATGCTAAGCTTTGAGTGGGATTGGATTGCCATAGGGATTACAATTTTTTGGATTGTTGGGATTACGAATGCGGTTAACCTGATTGACGGGCTGGATGGACTGGCCGCCGGTGTATCGGGCATCGCCACGGCCGCGATGATGATTATGGCGGTATTCGTGATGCCAAATCCAGTGGTCGCTCTGTACTGTGCGATCTTGTTGGGCGGGATTCTTGGATTTCTCCGTTACAATTTCCACCCGGCTAAAATATTTATGGGCGACACTGGCGCCTTGTTCCTTGGATTTAATCTGGCGACATTATCCATTATGGGTTTCAAAAACACAACCTTATTTGCTTTTATTATACCGATTCTGATTCTTGGGGTACCGCTGTCGGACACGATTTTTGCGATGGTGCGTCGTTTCCTCAATAAGCAGCCGATTTCGGTGGCAGACAAGGAGCACTTACATCACTGCCTGCTGGCGATGGGATTGTCTCACCGCGGCGCAGTGCTGGCAATCTACGGTATCAGCTTCGTATTCGCGACTGCGGCGATTGTGTTCTCGCAGTCAACGCTGTGGGGCGCGCTCATTATCGTATGCGCGTTGCTATTCATTTTGCAACTTGTCGCCGAGCTCATCGGTTGGGTCGGCCAGAAGAAAAAACCGCTTCTGGAAACGGCGCGCAGAATCAAGCAGATGACAACAGGAAAGCAATGAGTGAAAGAGACGAGTGCTTGGCGCTCGTCTTTTTATTAGGCTTTTTTCCACCAGCTTTTTACCGCCCACCGCAACGGCATGCTGCTTGACGTCTGGCTGGACGCTTTTGGCGTTTTCTATAGTATTCTCCTCGCGTTATGGCTGCTTCGCTCCCGCCGCTCAAAAACGTTCGCTTGCAAATCATAAAGGAAATAAAACGATTTTCTTCTAAAAAAGACCTATAATAAAGTAGAATAATAATTAGATCGACTATTAATAATTGGGAGAGGAAAAAGATGAATAAAAAGAACACGTTGATTCCGTTGGTCACGGCGTGTGGGTTACTATCTGGTGCATGGTTGCCCGGAGCGCCGGTTGTTTTGGCACAGGAAATCAAAACAGGAGCGCCGGCTGTTGTCAGCATCCAGACCGAAAACGGAATGGACGCGAAAGCCAAACAGCCGACTGACGTAAGATGGGTGATTCGTTTTAATACGCCAATCGAACGCTATACGGTCGATGATAGCGCTTTGTTCGTAAAGGATGAATCCGGCAATAAAGTATCTGTCACGCTTGTGTTTGGCGATAAAGATCAAACCATTACGGTCAAACCGCCCACAAACGGATATGGATCGGGACAAACATACTTTTTGTGCGTAAACGATAGTATTTACGCCAAGTCAGGCAAGAAACTCAGCGCCTCGGTCACACAGAAATTCCAAATTCAAAATGAAATTGTAAGCATTCAGGGAGATAAAGACCACACCTTCTTCATCGGTAAAAAAGAAGTTTGGAGAAGCGGAAAGGAAAACTTCCTACCGACAACAGAACAAGGCAAAAACCTTGCGACCCCGCAGCTTTTTAAAGAGCTGAGCGATATAAAAACCATTGTGAATGGCAAGGAGCATTTCCTGGCGCTGACCAACGACGGAACGGTCTGGGCCTGGGGCACAAACAAATCCGGCGAACTGGGCGATGGTACGAACCAGTCACGCAATACGCCGGTACAGGTAAAAGGATTGAGCGATGTTATAGAAGTCGTAGCGGCCAACGACAGTGATGGCAATGGCTATAGTCTGGCATTAACGAAGGATGGCACCATTTATGCGTGGGGCAGCAATAAATACGGCCAGCTGGGATTGGGCGAAGGAGCAGGAGCCTTTGTTAAAACGCCCACGAGAGTTTTGGAGGTGCGGGACATAGCGTCCATTGCTGGCGGTCAGGGCCACGCGTTTGCCGTAAAAAATGATGGCACGGTTTATGCGTGGGGCCGTAACAATGAAGGTCAGCTTGGCGACGACACGACCAAAGACCGCTACATCCCTGTCCGCATTGATGATTTGAAAGGAATTTCCAGGATCGTCATGGGAACGAACCATATCATCGCTTTTCAACGGAGTGGCAATATGTATGCGTGGGGCAATAACGATTTCGGCCAGCTTGGTAATGGTAGTAATGGTGCTAGTAAAACTCCTGTCCAGGTTAACTTTTTATCCGATGTCCAGCAGCTCTTTACGGTTGGAGACAGCAATTTTGCTTTGAAGAGTGATGGAACGGTTTGGGCCTGGGGCAAGAACGATGAAGGACAATTGGGTGATGGAACGAGAGAAAATCGTTTGATGCCTGTAAAAATCGAAGTCCTCACTAAAATCAAGATGATTTCTGTAAGTGAAGATCACGGGCTTGCGCTTGATGAAGACGGAAAAGTCTGGGCCTGGGGCAAAAATAATCAAGGGCAATTAGGCATAGGAAAAACAGAAGGAAAGGAAAGCAGCGTGCCTGTTCAGGTTGGCAAACTATCAAATATCAAACAAGTATATGCGAAGTCCGGCAGCAGTTTCGCCATTGGAGAGGACGGAACGGTCTGGGCCTGGGGCGAAAACGGAGCAGGGCAACTAGGGGAAGGAACCGCCAAGAACCAGCCGGCTCCCGCAAAAACCCCTACATTTTAGCAGTGCGAAACAGTCCGGCTGCTCCATCAGCCGGACTGTTTTCTGATGATATCGCTTGAAAAACTCGCAACGTAGCGTTCTGCCTTTGCTATATAAACATGAGGGTAAGCGGGCAAAGACCGCGGGGCTTTCTTGAAACATTTACAATATTATCTTCGTCTAGTATACGTTACCTGCAAAATCTTTTAAAATTAAGTATAGTAGAGAATGACATGATACAAAAACAAGAAAGAGGAGTGACCGTGAGACATGAAGCGTATTACACGTACTATCGTTCCGTTTACGCTTGCCGGACTGCTTAGCGTAAACGGACTTCTACCTGCTGTGGCTGATGCCGCGTCGAATGCTGCATCCGGCCAGTTTAAAGATGTGTCTGCCAATCACTGGGCCAGCCAGTATATTTTGAAGATGGGGCTTCGCGATGTGGTGGCCGGATATAACGACGGAACGTTTAGACCGGACGAAAGTGTAACGCAATTGCAGGCGCTGGCGATGGTTGTCCGAAATATGGGACTTACGGAAGAAGCGAAAAAATACGAGAGTACGGCGATTCCGTACAGTGTGCCGGACTGGGCAAAAGGTTCCGTTGCGCTGGCGATTTCCAAAGGTCTGATTAAGCCAACGGAGAAAAACTTTTATCCAGATATGCCTGCTTCGCGCGCCTGGGTCGCACAGCTTATGGTTCGCATGATTGACAAGGAGTCGGAAGTAGGCAAAGCATCTTCCACCTTGTTTACCGACGGATCAAGCATTCCGGATTGGGCGAAGGGGTATGTAGATGTAGCTGTTGCGAATGACTTAATCTCCGGATACAAAGAAGGAGCAGGAACGGCTTTCAAGCCGAACCGTGCCGTAACGCGCGCGGAAATGGTCACCATGCTCAGCAAGGGAGAACGTTTCCTTAAGATTGAATCGGCTAACACCCGCATCGGTTATCTGCAAAGCGTAAGCGGCAATACGTTAACGCTGACCGATGAGTCAGGCAAGGAACAGTACCGCTATACCATTACAAGCGACACCCAGTTTTATAACGGAAATGTAAAGACAACATCCGCTAATCTGGGAACGGACAGTCAATTGCTCGTTATTAGTGAAAATGGACAGGCTCGATACGTGGAAGTCATCAACTTTAAACAAAAGTCGAAATATGACAAAGCGGTACTGGAAAAAGTGTTTATAGAAGCCAACACGGTTGTATTGCGCCTGGCTGATGGAAAATTGCAAACTTATACGATCGCCAAGGATGCGGTAATCGGAGCAGGAATGGACAGGCTTAAGCTTTCCGATTTTGTGAACGGCGATGAGGTAGAATTCAGATTGAACACGGATGGACAGGTTTCTGAATTGTTCCGTACGGGCTTAAGCAAGGCACAAAGCTTGCAAGGCAGTGTCTATGATGTCGACAAGCAAAACAAATTGCTGACGATTAAAGCGTCCAGCGGAAAACTGGAGACGTACCAGTACAGTGATATTACGTATGTCGAATACAAAGGCAAGCGGTTCCCGAGCATCGAAGATTTACTTCCGGGCGATGAGGTTAAGCTGGAGCTGACGAACGGCATCGTCAGCAAGGTTGTTGTCGAAGCGGAAGCCGGCAAAACAAATGGGGGAGACGTTGGAACGGTTAAGGCGATCAGCGATAAGGATCGATTCGTAACTCTGCAAGGTGAAGATGGAAAGATTCAGGCATATACGGTTGCACAGAACGCCATTATTACGCTAAACGGTGCGCTTGCGCCTACGCTGGCGGACGTGAAAGTCGGCGACAAAGTGGAATTTAAAGTACAGAAGGATATGATTACGTCACTGGCTGTGAAGAATCGTACCGTCTACAACAATAAAGACTTATTGTCCGGCAGCATCTTTGCTCTGGATAAAAAGAACCGTATTCTTTCGCTGAAGACCACCAACGGTGAACTTAAGGCGTACGAGGTCGTTTCCAACGCGGAGATTTTGATTAACGGTTCATCGAAAAAAGAGCTGGATGCACTGGATAAGGATATGAACGTTTCGATTCAGCTGAACGAAGACAACAAAATTATCTATATTAACGCCGATAACCGCGTCCGGGCCGAAGTGGTACGCGTAAATACGGATGATAAGCTGTTGACAGTGAAGCTGGCAACAGGCGAAACGAAAGTATACGTAGTTGATCCGAAGGTAGATATTACGATTTACGATGTGCGCGGTGAGGATCTGCGCGATCTGCGGATTGGCGACAAGATCGCGATGAAGATGAATGGAAACAAGATTACGGATATTGAAGTGGAACGCTCGTTCGTTTACCGTGTTACAGAAAATGGGGGCACATACTCGAATCGCCTCACCGTACAGGATGAAAATGGAAGATCGCATGATGTCATCATCGATAGCCGCGTGACCTTCTCCATTCCGGGTATCCCGTACCCGAGAGTGTCTGATGTGAAGAAGGGCGATGTGCTACGGGCCACATATTTGGGTGATGATCTCAAAGAAATTGCGATTGTGCCGAACGTATATGGACAAGTTGTATCTGTGTCTCCGGAAATGGGCCGGATTGTGGTGCGTGACTTAAACGGCGTGACCAGCGAAGTGACTGCCGCATATGGAACAACGATTCAGATTGGCGACCGCCAATATACGAATATCAACGTTTTGAAACCGGGTGATCGTGTACAGGTGGCAGAGGCAACCAATGGCGCGAAAAGTATCGTTGTACTGACGAAAGTCGAGACTACCTTTAATTCGCTTGATCCGCTGGGCGACCGAATCTATACCGCGAAGCAAAGCTACTACCTGCCGGACAGCCTGTTTAACCGTCAGGTCAACCTGCAATCGCTGTTGCGCGGTCTGCGTAAAGGTGACAACGTAGCGATTTACCTGCTGAATAATGAAGTGTACGAAATAGAGAAGGTAAATTAAATGAAGAAAGACTCGCGGCTTTCATCCGCGAGTCTTTTCTATGATTCGATGTGAAATGCGCGTTTATTCAGGGCATACAGCTTAAATAAACAAAGCGAAAAAATTTTTTGACCGCAACAAACCGCTGCGGTTGACGTCTAATAAAATGACGAGTAAAATTATTACTCGAAAATGATTTCCTTTCCTGCTGATTTTTGCAGGATGGTTCCGGAGTGAAGAAATTGCTGGACTATTTAATTACGTCGAAAACGCGGATCAAACTTTTGCTGAAGTTTTTTTTGAACGCAGAAGCGCGCGGCTATTTGCGTTCGCTGGCGGAAGAGTTCGGCGAGTCGACCAACGCGGTGCGCGTGGAACTGAACCGGCTGACAGAAGCGGGCTTGCTGGAGGCAGAAAGCGAAGGCCGGACGAAAGTGTACCGGGCGAATAAGAAGCATGCCTTGTTTGGCGATTTACATAGTATTGTGAAGAAGTACATAGGGATTGACCAAGTTGTAGAGGAAGTATTGCGTAAGCTCGGAAATGTTAAGGTGGCTCTCATTACGGGTGATTACGCGCGCGGCATTGATTCAGGTACTATTGAATTGGTAATTGTTGGTAAAGTGGACGAGGAGTACCTGCAGCGGCTTGTAAAGAAGGTAGAAGGATTGATTAACCGTAAAGTTAGGCCCATTGTCTTCAGTTGGGATGAGTTTAAGAAGAAGGAATTCGAGAGTGAGAAAGTGCTTGTGGTGTGGAATGCTTAGTTTATAATGATACATGATAATAACAAAGGAGAAATATCAATATGAAAAAAGCTTTAATTACTGGGGTAACCGGCCAAGATGGAACTTATTTACTGTAGTTGCCCAAAATTACTAACATAAATTTACAGCGACAAACAAAAAGAGAC
>JAAROH010007646.1_pt1 | contig 75788 bp, 67 predicted proteins | sample 7248631 | NCBI WGS metagenome assembly JAAROH01 (sample SAMN09772309, study PRJNA484901) | compost metagenome | isolation source: Vermicomposting unit | place: India | reverse complement strand
GCATCTTAATTTCCAATTTCGTAGTTTGAGGAACTTGACATATTACCGCAGGACTCAAAGAAGTTTATCCTACAGTTTTTAGGATAGAAAAATCGATCCTGTTTATACATCTCCTTGTCCCTCATATCTCAAAGTGAATGGCGCATACTAAAAGAAGCGTAAAAATCTGGATAAAAAAGGAGGACGCTGCTTATGACTACCAGCCAGACGCTGCGCGAAATGTGCCGCGCACGCCTTGACAGCGGCCAGTACTATTATCGTTTACAAACGCTTGAAGAAAAAGGAATAGGAAATGTTTCAGCGCTGCCATTTTCCATCAAAGTTCTGCTGGAATCAGCGCTCCGCACAATGGACAACAGGGCCATTACAGAAGAACACATAAGACGTATCGCCAATTGGAATCCTGCGCCCAAACCGGAAGAAATGTTTGAAATTCCTTTTATACCAGCGCGCGTCATTCTACAAGACTTCACAGGCGTTCCTGCTGTAGTGGACTTAGCTTCCATGAGAGATGCGGTCTCCCGTCTAGGGCTTGCTCCGGAAAAAATCAATCCGCTCATCCCTGTTGACCTCGTAATTGACCACTCTGTGCAAGTGGATCAGGCAGGCTCCAATACTGCGCTCAATTTCAATATGCAAAAAGAATTCGAGCGCAACCATGAGCGCTACAAATTCCTGCGCTGGGCTACCCAAGCATTTACGAACTTCCGGGCTGTCCCCCCGTCTGTCGGCATCGTTCATCAGGTAAATCTGGAATATCTAGCTTCCGTTGTCACGCAGAAAGAAAAGGAAAACGGCGTGGAAGCATTCCCGGACTCACTGGTGGGAACCGACTCACACACCACAATGATTAACGGGCTTGGGGTTCTTGGCTGGGGTGTCGGAGGCATCGAAGCAGAAGCGGCAATGCTCGGCCAACCGCTTTACTTCCTTCTGCCTCAGGTTGTCGGCTTCGAGCTAACAGGAAAACTGCCGGAAGGAGCAACCGCTACCGACCTAGCGCTTACCGTAACCAACATCCTCCGCAAAAAAGGAGTTGTCGGTAAATTCGTCGAGTTTTTTGGTAGCGGCTTAAGCTCCATGACGCTGGAAGACAGGGCAACGATCGCTAACATGGCTCCAGAATACGGAGCTACGGTGGGTTACTTCCCGATCGACGAGCAGACGCTGCAATATCTGCGCACAACCGGACGTTCCGAGGAACAAATCACTTTAGTGGAGAACTATACGAAAGCCCAGGGACTATTTCGGACAAATAACATGCAAAACCCAGCCTATTCAGAAGTGATCTCGCTCGATTTAAGCACTGTAGTGCCTACGCTGGCCGGGCCAAAACGCCCGCAAGATCGTATTGATCTAACGAATATGAAAGAAGAATTTCACAAAGTGCTACGCCAGCCTATTAAAGAAGGCGGTTTCGGCCTGTCCAACGAAAAAATCGAACAAGAAGTCATGGTTACGTATCCGGATGGTACCAAAGCTCCGCTCCGAACCGGTTCCGTTGTTATCGCAGCCATTACGAGCTGTACCAACACGTCCAATCCTTCCGTGATGATCGGCGCTGGACTTCTAGCAAAGAAAGCGGTGGAAAAAGGATTGCGCCGCAATCCGAATGTCAAAGCCAGCCTCGCTCCTGGTTCGCGTGTCGTAACCCAGTATCTCGACGATGCTGGGCTCACTCCATATCTTGACCAGCTTGGCTTCAATACGGTCGGCTACGGATGCACCACCTGCATCGGCAACAGTGGTCCGCTCATTCCAGAGGTGGCCAAAGCCATTGCCGAAAACGACATGACTGTTACATCCGTACTTAGCGGAAACCGGAATTTTGAAGGCCGGATTCATCCGCTCGTTAAAGCAAACTATCTGGCCTCACCTCCGCTTGTCGTCGCCTATGCGTTGGCCGGCACATTCGACATTGATTTATATAACGATCCGATTGGACATAACGACAGCGGGGAGCCTGTATACTTGCGCGATATTTGGCCAAGTGAAGAAGAAGTACGACAAATTATGTCTTCCATTATCACGCCGGAGATGTACCGTGAAAAATATAACAACGTGCATGCGTTCAACAAGCAATGGAACGAAATCCCCGTCTCTACCGATCAGATTTATAACTGGGACAAAGACTCTACGTACATCCAGTCACCGCCTTTCTTTACAGACTTCTCGCTTGAAGTCCCCGATATTAAACCGATTGCGGGCGCTCGCCTGCTGGCGCTGCTTGGAGACTCAGTGACAACCGACCATATTTCTCCAGCCGGTGCCATCAAGCCAGATAGCCCGGCAGGACAATACCTGCAAGAAAAAGGCGTGGAAGTACGTGATTTCAACTCGTACGGCTCACGGCGCGGAAATCATGAGGTAATGATGCGGGGAACGTTCGCCAACATCCGCATCCGCAACCAGCTCGCTCCGGGAACCGAAGGCGGAGTTACTACGTACTTCCCGACAGGTGAAGTGATGTCCATTTATGACGCAGCGATGAAATACCAAGCCGATGGCACGCCGCTTATAATTATCGCAGGCCAAGAATACGGAACAGGAAGTTCACGAGACTGGGCTGCCAAAGGTACGCTGTTGCTCGGCGTGAAAGCTGTCATCGCTGAAAGCTTTGAGCGGATTCACCGCACCAACCTCGTTTGTATGGGCGTACTACCGCTTCAATTCCCGGAAGGTAAGGGAGCAAGCGAATTGGGCATTACCGGAGAAGAAACGTTTGCGATTCCGAACCTGGATAATAACATCAAACCAAGACAGACAATTGAAATACAAGCGACCCGCCCGGACGGCAGCACATTTACGTTTAGCTGTATGATGCGTCTTGATACGGAAGTGGAAATTGATTATTATAAGCATCATGGTATTCTCCAGATGGTGTTGCGCAAGCTGATTGGCGGCACGGAAGACACTGTGCCTTCCCCATCTTGAGGATCGCTTATTAACATCGTCCTAACAAAAACAATTTCCAAATCTACTAGCTAAAAAAACGAGTGCGAACGCTGCACTCGTTTTTCTCTGCTGACTTATCACGTAAATAGTTCCCAAACTCCACAAGCAACTCACGTGATATCCACTGATGTTTTGTCAAAGGTGCTAGACTCATCGCATAAGGTACACCATCAATTAACTCCCACTTTTTATCATCCGACCAATTCAAATAATCATGATAGGTGTATTTATGTTCTAGATCATGCATCGGCAAACTTATATTCGCTCACCTGCCACTACTTTTCTTTTATTGTAACATATTGGAATTTACTGTGAAAAATCTTCGAGTCAAACGCAAAGAAGCTGTACGGCATTTCGCGCTGTACAGCTTCTTTTTTCTACCTATGTTATACTTCGTTATTTCTAATCACTTTATCGATCGTCGCGCCGCCCAGGCAAGTATCCCCATCATAGAAGACAACCGCCTGTCCCGGCGTAATCGCACGCTGCGGCTCATCAAAAATAACTTCACAGCAATTGTTCGGCTTCAGGTGCACAGTTACGCCTTGATCTGGCTGACGATAGCGGAATTTCGCCGTGCAGCGGAACGTTTCCGGCTTCTGGCGGTCACTCACCCAGTGAACGTCTGTCGCTTCCAGACCGTCGCTGTACAGCATTTCGTGGTCGCCGCCCTGTGCTACGTACAAAATATTGTTCTTTACGTCCTTATCCACGACAAACCAGGGTTCCCCCGTTCCAGAGCCTCCACCGATGCCTAACCCCTGGCGTTGGCCAAGCGTATAATACATCAGCCCGTCGTGATAGCCTTTCAGCTCACCGTCCACGGAACGAATTTCACCCGGATTTGCTGGAAGATAGGAACTAAGGAACTCTTTAAAATTACGCTCGCCGATAAAGCAAATACCTGTGCTGTCCTTCTTCTTCGCCGTCGCCAGTCCCGCTTTTAGAGCAATTTCACGTACTTCCGTTTTATGCATAGTCCCAAGCGGAAACATCGTTTTCGACAACTGAGCCTGTCCAAGCTGATTCAGAAAATAGGTCTGGTCTTTCTTCGGATCCACACCGCGCAGCAAACGGTACTCCCCGTCATGATAGTCCACACGTGCATAGTGGCCGGTCGCCACATAATCCGCACCTAAGTCCATCGCGTGCTCAAGAAATGCTTTGAATTTAATTTCTTTGTTGCACATTACGTCCGGGTTCGGCGTACGGCCTTTTTTGTACTCATCTAGAAAATACGTGAAAACCTTATCCCAGTATTCTTTCTCAAAATTTACAGTGTAGTACGGAATACCGATTTGCCCGCAAACCCGGCGCACGTCTTCATAGTCCTCTTCTGCTGTGCAATAACCGAATTCATCGGTATCGTCCCAGTTTTTCATGAAGATGCCAATGACATCATATCCCTGCTGTTTAAGCAGCAAGGCGGCGACAGAAGAATCTACGCCACCTGACATCCCCACAACAACCCTGGTGTTTTCAGGTGATTTGTTCATCTATGATCAACTTCCTTATCATTTTGATTCATAAGCAAAAAGATCGTTTGCTCCAGTGTCTATTATGATAACAAATTCACCTTTCCAAAAACAACACAAAGAAAAAGTTACCTACCCAGTTGCTTCAATACATATTCTATCGCATGATTCAACGCGACCGCCGCTTCAAGCCTCGTCATTTTATCAAATGGACGAAAATTTCCCTGGCCATCTCCACGCATAATGCCGCGTTCAAACAGCTTATCGACGCTGGCCGCAGCCCACTCCATGCCAGGCGTAATGTCTTTATAGTACTTGCTGATCACCTGCGGTTGATTAGGGGACGGATTGTCAACGAGCGGTGATGAGAAAATCCCCATTGCCTTGGCCGCGCCGCGCGCAATCGCTTCCGCTATGCTGTCAATAAAAGTTCGGTTCCTTAATAACGTCGCGTCTTCATCCCGGTCGATAAACCCACATTCCAGAAGAATCGCCGGCATATTGGTAAGACGCAACACGGCAAAATTGGCCGTTTTCTTTCCTCTGTCTGGCAGACCTGCTTTTTCAAACGCTTCCGCCACTTCACGGTGCATGATATTTTGGCGCCTTCCTGCTTCTTCGTCAGCCATCCCCGTCATCACATAGCTTTCAAACCCGGAACCGCCACCCGCATTAATATGAATCGAAACAAAATAGGCTGCCTGTGCGTTATTAGCAAACTCGGCCCGCGCGTTTAGATCAGCGTGTTTATCCGTGCTAAACGTTCTGTCTCCGGCTCTGGTAAGCCGCACATCGGCTCCGTACTGGCGAAGAAAATAAGATGCGCGCTGTGCGATAGCCAGCGTTACATCTTTTTCTTGCAACCCGTTTCCAACTGCCCCTGGATCCAGTCCTCCATGCCCCGGATCAATCACAATCACTTTGGCCATATAATTCCCCTTTCTTTACTGTCTTCGCTCCTTATCGCCTCACCTTTTATGGTTCAAGGAACGAACTATACCATTTTTTAAAAGCTAAAATCCTTCTCCATATATAGTATGTGGATAAACTATAAACGAAATAGGTATATAAACAACCTTTTACTTAAACAACGGGCTATGGAGACCCTCTATTTCCAATTCAAAAGAAAGCTTCATGCAAAAATGTCTTCCTATTTCTTTATCCTATCCTGTAAAGGCTTTCAGGGAATAGCAATTATAACAGCATTCCAACTTTTTGCCTTCACTGTTTTTAGGATCTAAAAACGATACGCGTACTTTACGCCCTTTAAACAATTGGATAGAATTGCTACAATTATTATGGAATTCCGTATACTTAGCACGGTTTCGCTTCCCGCTCTCGGCAGCATAAGATTTGACGCCTCTGCTCTTTTTTGAGAAAGTTGATGACAGCAAGTCTCTGTTTGAGGGACAAACTGTTAACAATACGGAACTTTCCAATGCCAGACTAAGCATGATTGAAGATAAAGGAGCCGAAAATTGCAAGCCTAAAAAATTACATGAAGTGGAGTAGAAAAGATGGCGACCATTCGCAAAACTTTTTTCTGGATTTTGATTCTTGCTATCGCAGTGTTTCTGATTCCTTACGCGCTACCATTCATCCTCGCGCTATTCACCGCGATTTTTCTAGAACCAATTGTTAAGTTTTTTATGCGTTCGCTAAACGCAAATCGACTGATTGCCGTTACACTGACGTTTCTGTTGTTTTTTGCGATATTCGGACTGGGTGGATACCGTCTGGGCTCCATCCTTGTGGTACAAACCGTAGAATTGGCGGGGAAACTTCCTGAGCTCTCCTCTAAAGTGATGGAATTTCTGGAGCATTATATGTGGAAATGGGAAGCATATGCTATCTCCCTTCCGTTTGATACCACTAATACCATTCAGGATGTGATACAGGCGCTAAAAACGTCGGCGACAAATGCCGCAACTGCCATCACAAAAGTGGTGCTGAGCGGCGTGGCTGCCATTCCCGGCTTTTTCATCGTGGCCATTATTTATCTCGTGGCACTGTTTTTAATCAGTCTTGACCTTCCTCGCCTGCACCGCAATTTCTTGAATTTATTTACCGACTCGGCACGAGAAAAAGTCGAGCTGGTGATGAACCAGTTATTCCGCGCAACGGTCGGCTTTTTGCGCGCACAGGTCATTTTAAGCCTGCTCACATACATACTCGCGCTTATCGGATTAATGATTCTGGGCGTAAAATACGCGCTCCTGCTTTCGCTTATTATTGTCATCGTGGATCTTTTGCCGATCCTCGGTACCGGTTCTTTCTTAGTACCATGGGCGATATACAGCTTTGCAGTCGGCAATTCGCGCCTTGCCATCGGCCTGGTTATTCTGTTCGTGGCCATTACGATCATCCGCCGGATCATCGAGCCAAAAGTTCTGGGTTCAAGTTTAGGTATCAGCGCCTTGGCGGCGCTTATCAGCCTATACGTCGGATTCCAACTGCTTGGCTTCATCGGGCTCATCCTCGGCCCCGCCCTCATCATTGTCTTTGAATCGCTGCGCAAAGCCGGGTTCCTTAAGTTTAAAATCGATTTTTAAAAAGCAAAAGCGCCTGCCGGACACAGGCGCCTTTGCTTTCTTTTTATTACTTCTCCGTTTTTTCAAAATAAACAGGATTATACTTCTCGATAATCGGCTTGATTTTTTCAAGATCGATACCTTCGTTGGCCGCCGCTTCTTTATTGATGCCAAGCTTCAATTCTTTCGGGAAACCGACAGGCAAATCGCCCGCTTTGGCTTCACCTTTCAATACTTTCACCGCCATCAAACCCGTTTGGTAACCAAGGTCTTTATAATCGGCGCCGAAGCCGGCAAATCCGCCATTGCGCACGGAATCCATTTCACCGGTAAATAGCGGAATTTTATGCTTCTCGGCTACCTGGACAATCGTTTTTAACGCGGCGACCGCCGTATTGTCTTTCGGCACATAAATAACGTCCGCTTTGCCAACCAGCGATTCTGCCGCCTGTTTTACTTCCGTCGTATTGCTCGCATTTACTTCCACAGCCTGCATTCCATTTTTCGTTAGCGCTTTTTTTGCATTCTCCACGTTTACAACGGAGTTAGCCTCGCCAGAATTATAAATAATGCCTACTTTTTTAGCATCCGGCTTCAGTTCCTTAATAAGTTGGATAAGTTTATGAATCGTCTCGGGATGCGTATCGGAATAGCCAGTTATGTTTTTGCCCGGCTTCTCCAAACTATCCACCAATTTGGCGCTTAGCGGATCAGTAATGGCCGTGAAAAATACCGGGATGTCCGTGCCCTGCGTCGCTTTGACCATTGCCTGTGCGCTCGGTGTAGAAATCGCCAGAATAGCATCTTTTTTATCGGCCGCAAACTTCTGCGCAATGGAGGCTACGGTGCTCGGATCGCCCTGCGCGGATTGATAATCAATGTCCGCATCCGCAAACCCGTTTTCTTTCAATGCTTTAATGAATCCTTCCCGCGCCGCATCCAGCGCCGGATGCTCAATCACCTGAGTAATCCCAATTTTGACCTTTTCTTTTGCCGGGCTGGCTGTCTCTCCACCGGATTCAGACTGCTGCTTATCCGACGACGCCGGTGCGCCACACGCGGCCAATGCGAAACATACAAGTAGCATCCATACTCCCAGCGCGTGTACTCTCTGTTTCATACCTAGGCTCCCCCTTTTTGATTTTTTTATATTTTTAGATAATTTATTATACACTAACTCTGTATTACTTTAAAATACGAAAATCTTGCCTGGATTTAAAATGTTATTCGGGTCAAGTGCACGCTTTACCGCATACATAACATCCAGCGCATTTCCGTGCTCCATTCGCTGATATTTCGCCTTGCCAAGTCCTACGCCGTGCTCGCCTGTGCAGGTACCACCGCGACTTAGTGCATAGCGCACAATCTCGGCGTTAACCGCTTCCGCCTGCTGCATTTCCTCTGGTTGATCCGGATCTATCATTAGCAAGGAATGAAAATTTCCGTCGCCTACATGGCCGACAATACCGCCTACCATCCCTGTTTTCTCCAGCAACCCGCGCGCGTGTTCAATCGCGCCCGCCAGTTCGGATAGGGGCAGACATACATCCGTTGTTATCGCCTTTTTACCCGGATATCCATGAAGAAACGCATATGCGAGATGATGACGCGCTTCCCAGAGCGCCGCCTGCCTGAGCGAATCCGTCTCAAACACAAAGCCCCCGCACCCATTTTCCTCCGCCAATTCTCTTGCAAACGCCAGATCGTGTTTCAATCCAGCCTCATTACCATGAAATTCAAAGAAAAGCGTCGCGCATTCCGGATAGTCGGTTCCTTTGTACATGTTCACCTGCCGCACCGATTGTCCGTCCACTAACTCCATACGCGCCACAGGAATCGCCGCTCCCATGATGGCGCACGCTGTCCTCACCGCGTCGCCGACGGTTGGAAAACTGGCCCTCGCCGTCACCGACATTTCCGGAATACCATATAGACGAAGCGTAATCTCTGTGAATACGCCCAACGTTCCTTCAGAACCAACAAACAGCCCATTCAAATGGTAACCGGAAGACGATTTAGCAGCCATGCTACCGGTACGTATCATTGTGCCATCAGCCAGCACTACTTCCATATCGCGCACTTGATCTCTCATAATACCGTATCGTACCGCTGTTGTTCCGCTTGCGTTGGTAGCGGCCATGCCGCCGATCGTCGCATCCGCCCCCGGGTCAACAGAAAAGAACAGCCCGTATTTCTTCAGTTCCTTATTTAACTGCATCCTAGTTACCCCCGGTTGTACGCGAACGAGAAAATCTTGTGGCCGTACTTCAACAATCTTATTCATCATTTGAAAACTAAGCGAAATCCCACCCTGCTGTGGAATAACCTGCCCTTCTAATCCCGAACCGATCCCGAACGGCACGACCGGTACCCGGTTCTCATTGGCCCATTTCAAAATGCGGCTTACTTCTTCTGTCGTCTTCGGAAAAATCACCGCGTCAGGCAACTTGGGCGTATGATAGGATTCATCCTTGCTATGCTGCGCGAGCATCGTCGGATTGGCAGTGACTCTCTCCGGCTCTACTATCTCTTTTAACGCTTCTACAATATTCACTTCATTCTCTCCTTTTTTCTAGTTTACTCCATCTGCATCCAGGCTCTCTCGTTGCGCCATGTCACATCAACTTTCGTGCCAAAGAAACGGGATAAGTTTTCAGACGTCATCAAACTTTCGGTTCTGCCCGCTCCATATACTTGTCCTTCTTTCAATAACAGCACATGCTGGAACACCGGAACAATTTCTTCGATATGATGAGAAACATAAATCATCGTTGGTCCCCCCGGTCGGCTGCCCATTTCCTGTACCCGATCCAATAATTGCTCACGCGCAAAAATATCCAGTCCCGTGGCAGGTTCATCAAGAATCAACAGAGCCGGAGATGCCATCAGCGCCCGCGCGATTAACACGCGCTGCTTCTCCCCTTGAGATAAACTCTCGTACACGCGTTTCTCCATACCACGGCACCCCATCTGTTCGAGCAAATGATACGCCTTCTCATAGTCTTCTTCTTGTGGCTTTTCATATAAAAGCCCCATAGAAGCTACTTTACCACTCAATACGATATTTTCTACCGTTTCGTTTTTATATAACTTTTCCTGCATAGAAGAGCTGACCCAGCCAATCAACTGACGAAGTTTACGCAAATCGTATTCACCGAACTTTTTGCCGAGCACGCGAATCTCGCCTTTAGTCGGCCACATGTAGCCGTTGATAATGTTCAGCAAAGAAGTCTTTCCGGAACCGTTTAATCCCATGATGACCCAGTGCTCTCCAGGTTTTACCGACCATGTAATATCTCTCAATATGTATTTATTTTCCCGCTTCCAACTCACATTTTTAATCTCGATAACCATTTCTTGTCTCCTTTCTGTATACATCACTTTTGCTTTTTTGGATCTTCTTTTGTGTCACTTATCATCATCTCATCATCTATTATAACTAAACAATAGCCCCAAATGGTGAGAATTGTCGGAATTCAAATGCACATTTTATTTCACGGTAAAACATGATATGCTAAGGCAAAAATAGAAAAAAAGGGGGGGGAGACGTGTGTCTGACCAACCAGACCAACCAGCACGGCTGAAGTGTTCTGTCTGCGGATTTTCACTGCAATGGTGGCTCGGCAAGTGGAAATGTATAAATTGCGGACAATGGAATGGCTGTTGAGGAAACCCAGCCAGCAAGCCCGCAGGTCTGTGGAAAGAAGAATCATAAAAAGGAGCGTACCCCATATGAAACAAATCATCAAATGGTTCTTAAATGGACTGCTTATCGTGGCGCCAATCGGCGTGACGCTTTATCTTCTAGTTTATCTTTTCAAATTGGTAGACAGCCTGGGGAAGCGGATTCTGCTTTCCATGAATTTGCCTTCGATTACCGGATTAGGAATTATTATTACGCTTGTCCTTATTGTGCTTATCGGATGTTTAAGCCAGCTCTGGTTAAGCCGTAAGCTACTTGCATGGACAGAACGATTGATCACGCGTTTTCCAGGGCTGAAGACAATATACAGCATGGTTAAAGATACAATAGAATCTCTCATCGGGGAAAAACGTTCTTTTTCGCAGGTTGTGCTCATCACACACGAAGACGGCGGAAAGCGAATCGGATTCCTTACCGCCGAAAACGTAACTGCTTTTCATTTACATACATCTTATGTGGCGGTATATGTGCCGCACGCCCTCCAAATAAGCGGCGAACTCCGACTCTACCCGCGCGATCGAATCGAATGTATAGATACTTCGGTGGAAGAAGCCATGCGCTTCTGCCTAACTGCCGGCGTCACTGCAAAAAAAGAGGGAGGAAAGCTTCGCGATTAAACCCGCGCACCTTTTCTTCCTTTTTCTTTTTGGTCAGTGTGTTTCAATACTCTGCTCTGCCGTAGGGCCTTTTCGTTCTTTGTCCGTGCTGCTGAAGCTGTTGACCGCCAGATTGACAGCGATAAACAAGATAATAACAAGCCAGAACCACCAACGTCTCCAAAAAGGCTTCACCACCGAATGTCACCTCTCACGAAAAATTCAATCATCTATAGCCTAACAAATTTTTTAGAAAAAACAAAATAGAAGTAAACTCCTGTTCAATGATAAAAAATGTAAGACTCTTCACCTATCCTCCTTTTCAAGAAAACACTACGTAAAACCGTTTTATGTTACTGCGAAAAAAGGTAATGTAAAAATAAAAACACATATTATAAAAGGGGGAAAAATGTTATGTCTCGTGTGGATCGTATAGAAAGAAAAGTATCCGCAAGAACATCTATCAGCCTTAGCTTGTTTTTTTGCTCTTTGGTTTTATCACTTGTCTCATTTTTTTCTTCTTTTACCTCATATATTAAGCTGCTGGTGATTTTGCAATGGCTCACCACGCTCACCGGACTAACGCTGGCCGCGACAACGGTCAGACCCGCCAAAAAACATCTGGCGCATAATTCGTTTTTCCTACAACTATCAATTACGACCATTATGCTTGGGTGCTTCGACCTTCTCTGGATTAGCTTTATGTCCTATATCCTGTCTATTCTGAGATGAGAAGAAAAAACTCGCGGGCAAACACCTCGCGAGCTTTTCCTCTCCACTAAAACAAATTCCCCTTGGAGGAAATTTCAGTCTATTAACAAATATACCTCTTCCTCAGCAGAGGGTTATTTTTTTCCTATCATCAACCAAACATATCGGTTCAACTGCCGAGCAGAAAAACGTAAACCTACATCTTCAAAAGCTTCCTTTACCGTGGATAACAACGGATAATATTCTGTTTGCAAATCATTCAATAACGTAAGCGCTCCTTGACTTCTTACTCGTTCATGAATAGCGTCTCTAGCCTCTTCATCCGCATATGCCGTATCCGCAAATACAATCATACCTTTCTCTGTCAAGCGATCGGCTAGTTCTTGGATCGCCCGCGCTTTTTGAGCATCCGTCAAATGATGGAACGCATATGTACTGACAATACCATCTACCTTTCCGATCTCTTCCGGAATGGAAAGAAAATGGCCGTCAGCAACGGTAAAATGCGGCAGCTTTCGCGCTGCAATCCTTCGCATATCCGGCGAAGGATCTACTCCATACACATCCCACTCTTTTTCGAGAAGATGTGCCGTTAAATTCCCTGTTCCGACTCCGATTTCCAGTACGCGACTTCCAGCCGGAAGGTTAAGTTCCTCGACCACTGTCCGCAAAATCTGCTCATATCCTTGAAAGACCTCAGCATATTCATCCTTTTTTTCAAATACCGTTTTGTCATACTGATCTGCCCATTGTTCAAACACATGGTTGAACTGTACTTCACACTCTTTCATCGCTTCCGACTCCCTTTTTTAATTTACTATATGCTTCATTAAGCAAAAAGTCAATTATTCCAATTAATTTAATCTATTTAATTCGTCATTTTTAAATAAGGAAGAGCCTGTTTAGCTAAAACTTCCCTATTTCTTTCCCCTTTCCTTAACACATGCCCTCTTAGCCGATATCCCTATCTTTCTGTTCCCACATACCCATTCATGTATGTTCTCCCAGTACCGCTGTAATTTAAAACGTATATATCGCTTTAAATCAATAAAGCAACATATATTTTCCTTCTGAAGTGCAAGCAGGAAAAATTACCGATGTGCTAATCGCATAATATCACTTCGATGCGGAATTTTAAGACTAGGAATCACCAAAATTAACCTCAGGAGGCTATACATATGCAAAAAACTCAAGTAGCACCGGAAGCTCCTTTCATCACAAGAGCCCAAAAAAGCGACAATACGAATCAGCCGGTTGCTCCGCAAGCCAGAGCGGCGCTGGAACAGATGAAGCATGAAATCGTCGCCAAGCTTGGTATCACGCTTGGACCAGATGCTACTGCCCGCCAAAATGGCTACGTCGGTGGAGAAATTACCAAGCGTCTTGTGCGGATAGCGGAGCAACAGCTTAGCAAGGGCATCCATTAAACGTTCACATAAGTGAAAGTTACGCGATTCTTTGCTTGGAGCCGGATCTCATCTCTTCGCTAAAATAAAGAAGCGTTCTCACTTTGTTGGAGTAACATACGAAGGCACACTATTGGCACACAAGCACAAAAAAAGACTGTCCTTTTGGACAGTCTTCATCTTTTGCAACCCCAGTAACATCGAGGGTTTCAAATTGATGCCCCCACGCGGAATCGAACCACGAACTGACCATTACGAGTGGCCTGTTATACCGTTTAACTATAGGGGCAAATTCACTTTCTTCTATGCATGCAACCTTTATTGGCTGAGCATATCAACAAAGCTTTATTAAATTATCAACACAAATCATTTTATAAAAAAGGCATCCAGCAGTCAAGCATTTTTTATCAAAATTAGCAGTAAAGGAAGCAAACAGAAAAAGGGCAACCACCCGGTTGCCTTTTTCATGTTTGCTTTTTTTGATTAAACGGCTACGGTTCCGTTGTTCAGTACTTCATTTACATCCACATACGTATAACCAAGCGCTTCAGCTACCGCTTTGTATGTTACTTTGCCGTCCACCACATTAATGCCGCGAGCAAGGGCGCGGTTTTCCAATGCCGCTTTCACATATCCTTTATCCGCGATTTGCAGCGCATACGGTACCGTTACGTTAGTCAGCGCCATCGTGGAAGTTCGTGCTACAGCACCAGGCATATTCGCTACTGCGTAATGTACCACTCCATGCTTTACATATGTCGGATCGCTGTGTGTTGTCACACGATCGATGGTTTCGATAGACCCACCTTGGTCGATCGCTACGTCAACGATTACAGATCCCGGTTCCATCGCTTTCACCATGTCTTCCGTTACCAGACGCGGAGCGCGTGCGCCCGGAATAAGAACCGCGCCAATAAGCAAGTCCGCTTCTTTTACCGCTTTTGCAATATTATAACGGTTGGACATTAACGTCTGCACACGCCCCTGGAAAATTTCATCCAGATAACGCAGACGATCCGCATTAATGTCTAGCAATGTTACTTTCGCACCCATACCAAGGGCAATTTTCGCCGCATTCGTGCCTACAGTACCGCCGCCAACAATCGTTACGCGTCCGGCCTCCACACCTGGTACACCTGCCAGCAGTACGCCTTTGCCACCGTGGGATTTCTCTAGGAATTGCGCCCCAATTTGCACAGCCATACGTCCGGCCACTTCGCTCATCGGCGTCAGCAAAGGCAGTGCGCCATTATCCAGTTGAATGGTTTCGTATGCAATTGCCGTTACTTTCTTTTCAACCAGCGCCTTGGTCAGCTCCGGCTCCGGGGCAAGGTGTAAATAAGTGAAAAGTACAAGGCCTTCGCGGAAATACGGATACTCTTCCGGCAGCGGCTCCTTTACTTTCATAACCATGTCAGCGGCCCACGCTTCTTTAGCGGTCGCAACAATTTTCGCACCTTCTTTTACATATTCCTCGTCTGTGAAACCGCTACCAAGACCGGCATTCTTTTCAATTAGCACTTCATGTCCCGCGTGCACAAACGCTGCCACCCCGGCAGGAGTAATAGCTACCCTGTTCTCGTTATTTTTTATCTCTTTTGGTACGCCAATAATCATGTTGATAAACCTCCTCTTTATTGGTAAAAAAACGGCTACCTATGCTTTTAGGCTATGTGTTCGTGCATGTTTATCTGTTTCTTTCATTTTATGCTTTTTTTATGAATTTTTCTTTGTCTTAAAGCTTAAAATCATTCGTTTTTATTTGTGGATTTCCACAAATGATTTTTCATTAACGTGAATCCCCTTATTTATAGACTATCCAGCTATCAAAAAAGAATCCCTCAAAATTGAAGGATTCTTTTTAGGGATTATACTTTCTAAGCTTTACATCAAGAAATAGCATAATATGATCGTTTGGATCGTCTAAGTCAATGCCGCCCACCTCACCAATCCGTTTCAGCCGGTATCCGAGCGTGTTAGGATGAATGTGCAATTGGTTAGCCGTCTGATTTACTTTCCCTGAATTATCAAGAAACGCTTCCAATGTCTCCAGAAGATTGCTCTGATTTTCCTGATCGTATTTAAGCAGACGCTCCAGCTTCGGGTTTCGGTACTTCATCTCCCGGTTCCACTGCTTTAGCTTGGGAAACAAACGGTATATACCGAGTTCATGATATCCTTCCACCGCCTCTAACTCGTCGGGTAAGGCTTTTTTTATCTGCATCACTTCAAGCGCCTGCTGATAGCTAATCCATATTTCTCCCGGGTCTTTCACCGGCTCGCCATAAGCTGCGATCATATTTTCGCCACCGAAACGGCGCGTTAATCTTTTTCGCAGTTGATGAATAAATGCTTTGCTTGCGTTTTCCGCCTGATCCTGCTCCCATTCGTCCAATCCGGCCAATACAATTAACTGGCGGCCATCAAATGTCCATAGCGGCAAATAGCGGAATGAAAAAAAATCCCTCAGATTAGCAAGCAAATATGCCAGTTCTTTTTGCACATCGCTCCATACTTCATCCGAACAACGCGCTTCCCATACGAGCACAACAAGAACAGAAGGAAGAGTAAGCCGAAGCTGGGCCGCCATTTTTTCGATATCGACCGCTTCGCCGCTATTCGCGCCACGCGAAAGCAGTTGCCAGAAAAATTGGTTTCGTTTCTCTTCCTGCTTGGCGTGTCGATCCTTCCTATGCAACAGGCGGGGCAAAGCGAGACGAGCCGCCCTCTTCAGCACAGCAAAGTCTTTTTCTTCAAGCGGACGTACCGCTTCCTGCACCCAGATATACCCGAATACTTCATGACCGCGCCGGATAGAAATAGCTACTCGGTTATCAAGCCCCACTTCCCGGACGGCTGGCACACGTACCGGCTCATCACTATGCATTAACGCCTGAATAATGCCGTCTTTCCAAAAACGAATCAGCACTTCTTCCGGCACTTTACGTTTCATAATGGTTTGAATGCGCACCGGATCTATGGCGCCTCCGTGCGTACTGTATGCGACCACATGATGATTCATGTCTTCGATCGTAATCGGATTGCCAACACGTTCCGTAATCATATCGGCCAGTTCCATTAAATCCGAAAATTCTTCAAACGGCTCCATCCTTTTCCCCCTTCTCCCTATTTATCATCATAAAACATATGTGTACATAAGAAAACACACAGGCATGCTGCTTGTCCTTTTTCTGCTCAGAAGAAAGTACATATCGCTTTATTATGGTAAAGAAATGTATGATCCTTAATATTTTCTGCAACCGTCAAATGCCCCGTTCCGTTTTTCTGAAGAAATGCGCAAAAAAACCTCCTATCGCCTGATAAGAGGTTTTTGCTTTTAATCCTCAAGCAAATTGTTAATATCTTTGACAATCTGTTCGTTATCCATACTGCTACCCATTTTGTAAATGGCACGAATGTTCTTATTGCCATCAAGCAGAAACAATTCATTGGAATGTACAAAGATGCCATTGCCCTGATCTTCGGCGAATATTTTAAAACCATCAAGCACCCGTTTAGTCTGCTCCGGCGTTCCACGCAGAAACAACCAGCCGTCAGGCTTAATGTTCCGTATCGCCGTATACTGTTGCAAAACTTGTTCTGTATCCCGCTTCGGATCGAACGTAATTGTCATCAACAATACTTTATCCTGGAGGACTCCCTGTTCCTTCAGCTTTTGCTGCACCCGAATTAAATTAAAGTTCGTTGCCTGACACACATCCGGACAATGAGTATAGTGGAAAGAAACAAGGCGCACTTTGCCATCGGAATCACGCAATGAGACCCGATTTCCATACATGTCTGACATGGTGAAGGAAGGCGCCCGGTCAAGAACCGGGAGTTTGTTTGAACCCCACCATATTTGATAGACAATAATGAGAAGAATCGTCACAACGAGCGCCCCTGTCAGCACGATAAACCAATGGCGCCTCAAAGCTGAAGACATGGCTCCTCAACTCCTTCTCCCCTATCTTACTCTCTGGTCGTCAATTTCGAGAGGTACATGAAGCCAAAGAATAAGGCGATCGGAAACAACATATATCCTAACGCGTACAAAATCATGCCCATGTGAATCCCCCTCCCGTCATTACTTGCCAAACTGTGATAGCTTGATACCGCACCACTCGGCAAACTGGCCAATCTCGATTAAATCACACTGGATGAAAACGAAAAGTCCCATAATTACCGTATACATCCAGACAGCTGTCGCACCCGGAATAAAACGGTTCAAAGACTTTTCCTGGTTCCGCATCTTGAAGTAAAACGCACGGAGATAGAGCACGATGCAGATAAGAACAAGGATTTCCATTATCGATTGCACAATCAAATGCGCCGTCCAAGCTGCCGGACCAAGCGCCCGGTAGCTCTGGATGAGGGACCAGTCAATTACGCAGTAGCCGATCGCTGCAATTGTCGCAAGAGCATAAAGGATAAACGCTACCCCATCCTTGCGATTTTTGTAGCTAATACCTGCAACAAGCGTCAACACTCCCAATGCCAAAAGCAGAAGAACGTTATAATTAACAAGATCCTGTACGCCTGTCGGCAACGTAATATTAAAAACGTCCGGCGACCACCCTCGAAGGTATACATTCGATACAATAAATACGGCGAACATGAACGTAAAGGAAATCAACCCGAGCCATATACCTAACAGGCCATTATCTTTTATGCCCTTTTTTGGTATCTGCTCTTCCTGAGAATGCACAGCCATGCTCATACCTCCTTCACCCCGCTTAGTAAAGTGGAATTACACGCGGTCAATCAAAATAAATACCGTAAACATTACCAAATACACCAGCGAGTAAATAAACGATTTACGAGCGAATTTAATATCATCCTTTGTAAAAAATCCCATCATATTTACGATAACATAGCCGATGCCAAGCACAGTCATACCAATCAGATAAACCATACCGACCTCGCCCAGCGCATAAAGCATAACGGAGATGAGCACAAGAAAAGCTGTATAACGAAGAATATAGCGTTTTGTCACCGCGAACCCGTGGACAGCCGGCAGCATTTGAAATCCTGCAACGCGATATTCATCGGCACGGCGCATCGCCAAGGCTAAGAAGTGCGGACACTGCCAGATAAATAGAATTCCGAACAACATCCAGGCTGTCAGGTCAATCATACCGGAGATCGCCGCATAGCCCATCATCGGAGGCATCGCTCCGGACACGCTGCCTATGAGCGTATTTAATGTCGTTGTGCGCTTTGTCCACATCGTGTACACCACAACATAGAAAAATAGGCCCACAAGACCGAGCACAGCGGTCAACGTATTAACCAGCAACAGAACAATTGAACCGAGAATGCCGAAAATAATGCCCATCATAAGAACGGATTGCGGATTCAAACGCCCATCCGGCAGCGCCCTCTTTTTCGTGCGCTCCATAAACTGGTCAAGATCGCGGTCAATAAAATTATTTAAACATGTTCCAGACATAATGATAAGCGCCGAGCCTAGCATGGCCATTAGCATTGTACCTAAAGGCAGAGGGCCATCAGCAGCAAGCCAAACCCCCACAAAAAAAGTCATTAAATTTGAAACGACAATGCCGGGCTTCGTCACCGATACATAATCGCGCCATTCACCTTTTACTCCAGACGTAACGCTTGATTCGATGGAGCGATTCGCCGGATTTTCACATACGTCTTTTTCAGAAATAGGGGTACCCATTTCAAAACCTCCCTGAATATAGTCACGTTAGCCAATAACTAGGACAAATTTTTTACTGCCACGTTACCGCGAACAACACTTTCTTTTTGATTGTCGCAATCAAGCAGATCGACGCCCAATTTGGCCTGAACCATCATAAATACGCATGAAGCCATCATCAATACACCAAGTGCCAGATGAATGACATCGGAGATAACCGCTAATTTCATCGCCATCGTCAAATATCCAGCGGCTACCTGCAACACAAGTAATGCGGCCAGAACCAGCGCCTGTCCGGTCAAGGCTTTCCGCAAACGCGCATGAAAGAACAACCAGACGGTTATGATAACTACAAGCGCTGTAGCAAATACATGCACATACATAAGAGCAGCGGCAATTTGCGGTGTGGAGATCACCTCATTAAGCAGTGTGACTTCGCCTTTTACCCAGACGGCTCCAGCGTCGCTGTGCTTAATAAACGCGCCCAGCACAAACTCGGCGTACACGGCAATCGTTGCTATCAGGGTTGGTTTGAACAGGGATTGAATTTGCTTGTTCTGATGAAATGCGCCCTGCTTTCTGCGATGATGTGCCAGCGTCACACCTGTAAGAGCGACAAACGTCGCGAACAGGAGCGTGGCGACGCTCGTATCCATCGTCGTGAAGCCGGGCGGCAGTTTTTCTAAGACATTAATGCCGCCCAACACAGCAGCCATCATCAGCAGCACGAAAGAAAGAATGACCAGTTTCATCGCAATGGGGCTTTCCTTCCGTTTGCGCCACCCTGCGTACAAATTTGCAAGCACTAAGAGCCCCACACCAGTGGATAGCATGCGATGCGTATATTCTATGATGATTTTCCCCTCTAACGGCGGGATAATGTGTCCGTTGCACAACGGCCAGTCGGAACACGCCAGCCCGGCGTCGAATCCTACAACAAGAGCTCCAGCAATTAGCAGCAGGAAGATGGCGATTGTCGTTACGAAAGGTAAGCGATATCCCATTGTTACATCCCTCTTCTCCTACGCTCCAAACGATTTCTTGGACGTATATTTTTCCTCCACTTCACCAAATTCATACGGCGCAGCGGTTACATAAGGCATTTCAATAAAGTTGTGTTCCGGTGGCGGCGAAGATACCGTCCACTCGAGTGTTTGTGCCCCCCACGGATTGGCGGGAGCTTTTGCTCCAATTCTAAGAGATACAATAATTGTAACCACCATCATAATTGCTGCTATACCAATAAGATACGAACCGAATGTCGCTATTTGGTTGGCCACCTGCATTCCGGCTGCCGGGTCATACTGGAAAACACGACGCGGCATACCCATCATGCCGATATAGTGCATCGGGAAAAATGTCAGGTTTGTGCCGATAAAATAGAGCCAGAATACAGTTTTACCAAGCTTCTCGTTGTACATACGGCCGGTTATCTTCGGGAACCAGTAGAAGATACCGCCGAGCACCGCCATCATACTTCCTCCAAACAATACGTAATGGAAATGAGCCACAACAAAATATGAGTCGTGCATGTGTATATCAATCGGTACCGCTGCGAGGTAAATACCGCTCAGTCCGCCGATAGTGAACAGTCCCATGAAGCCAAGGGTCACAAATAGCATCGGCGTAGTGAATACGTTCGATCCCCGCCACAATGTTGCAAGCCAGTTGAAAATTTTAATTGCTGACGGAACCGCGATAATCATCGAAGTTACCATGAATGGCACCCCGGTTGCCAGCGGCATGCCGGCTACAAACATGTGGTGCGCCCAAACCAAAAAGCCGAGGAATCCGATCGCAATGGAAGAGTAGGCGATCGCATGATAACCGAAAATCGGCTTGCGCGCAAATACTGGAATAATCTCCGATACGATTCCCATCGCCGGAAGTACCATAATGTACACGGCCGGATGGGAGTAGAACCAGAATAGGTGCTGATACAGCATCGGATCGCCTCCGGCCGCCGCATCGTAGAAATGCGTGCCGAAATGGCGGTCAAACAACAGCGTCGTGATAGCCCCAGCAAGCGCAGGCGTACCAAACAGCTGAATAAATGCCGTAACGAGCGAAGACCATACATACAAAGGCAGACGGTTAAATGTCATGCCCGGTGCCCGCATATTAAACACTGTAACAATAATGTTTATCGCACCAAGAATAGAGGAAAGCCCTAAAATATGGACACCCGTTACCCAGATATCAAGCCCCAGTCCTGGAGATTCGATACTATATGGCGGATACGCGGTCCAACCGATATCTGGCATTCCGAAATAAAAACTGCTGAGGAAAACCACGCCACCTAGCACATAGAGCCAGAAGGCCAGGTTGTTCATCCGCGGAAACGCCATATCGTGCGCACCTACCATAATCGGTATCAGGTAGTTACCAAACGCAGCTGTAAGCATCGGAATCATAAACAAAAAAATCATGATAGAGCCGTGCATGGTGAACATCTGGTTGAATGTATCAGCCTGCGGCACCACATCCGGCATCCCGGGCGTCAATAGCTCTGTCCGGATAACGAGAGCGGCTGCTCCCCCGAGGAAGAAGAAAAGTAAGCCCACAACGCCGTACATAATTCCGATTTTCTTATGGTCAACAGTAAGCAACCAATCTCTGACAAACGACGGTTTTCTCGCTGCGGCAGTGGCAGTAGCACCCATACGATTCACTCCTCCCTATTTCAAGGTTTTAATGTATTCAGCAATTGCCTTCGCTTCTTCTTCTGTTACCTGCTGCGACGGCATTGGTGCAGAATAACCTTGCGGAGTTTTCGCTGCAGGGTTCATAATAGATTCGATGATATATTTCTCATCATATTTTACCGTGCTTCCGTCAGACAGCTTTATGTCTTTACCAAACATACCGCCCCATCCCGGGCCGACAAGCTTCGTTTGGTCAACAGCATGACAGCTTAAACAGCCTTTCTGCTCAGCCAGCGCTTTGCCTTCGCCGCCCGAGCCGCCTGCGGAGCCACCGCCGGCTTTACCGCCGGATTGCACAAACTTATTAAATTCATCGGCACTTACCACATGAAGTTTTGCAAGCATCATTGAGTGCATTGTTCCGCAATACTCGGCGCATACGATAGGGTATTCGCCTTTTTCCGTTGGACCAGACCAGAACTGAGTTTGGCGTCCAGGTACCGCGTCCTGCTTTATCCGCATCGCCGGAATCCAAAAGCTGTGCAAAATATCTCCGGATGTAATCTTGAATAGGACGTTTTTATCTTCCGGAATGACGAGATTGTTTGTCGTCTTGAACCCTTCCGGGTACTCAAAGTCCCATCTCCATTTGTAACCGGTGACATTAATGGTGTATACATCTTTCGGTGGAGTCTGAATTGCGTAAGTCATCTTAGAACTAAACACGCCAATAGCAACAAGAATCAACGCTGGAACCAAAGTCCAAATGATTTCCATTTTCGTGTTCCCGTGCAACGCAACTCCCTGTTTGTCCGGTCGTTTCCTTCGGTAACGAACAAGGAAGATGAACAAAAGCATTTCAACCAGGACAAAGATGAAGACGGCAATAGATGTGATAAACCAGAACAAGGAATCTACCTGCTTTGCCATGTCATTAATGGCCGGGGGAAACAACCAACTGAAGTCCACACAATACACTCCTTTCTTTACTATCATTTGCCCTTCATACAAATGAAATTTTTAGTATCAGAAAAGGCGTTCACATGGTAAATACCATCTAAATCGTATCAAGTTTTGACCCGTTTGTATAGTGTTTTGAGAATATGCGGAGCTCGGTAAATTTATGTATGAAAGCAGGGAAAAACCTTGATAGAAGTGAAAAAAGTAAAGACGTGGTTTTGTCTTTACTTTTACCCAGATTTCATATATTTGACACATTTTTCAGCAGTTTGATAATTTTATTTTACGACAACGACGAATGAGTTCCAAACCGTCAATATTCTTGCGTTTTGGGTCTGATCACCGCTACTATTTCACAATGGTAATAAACTCATAAAGAATTCTTGCCGTCAGCCCCCATATGATTCTCCCGTCATATTGATAAAAAAATTCAGGCAGACGACTGCTGCGCCATTTGTAGTTTTTACCCTGGGGAATAAGTTCAAAAGGAAAATTTTCCTCCGGTTTTACCGCCAGGTGAATATAGTGTACATCCGGTTCTTTTTCCAAGAAGAAATCAAGTGGAACATAGAATATTTCTTCTACTTCATTCTTATTCGGCGAAATTTTCCGATAGTCATGAATTTTACCGATAAATGAATAAATGGACGAAGAATACGGGGGAATGAGAATACCAAGCGTCTCAATAACCTGGATATCTTCTCGCACAAGCCCCAGCTCTTCGCATGTCTCCCGAACAGCGGCATCTTGTTCGCTTACATCGCCATCCTCAATTTTTCCGCCCGGAAAGCAAATCTCCCCGGGCTGGCGTTTTAGCGTTCGGGCGCGAACTTCGAATAGTACGTGCAGCTTTCCATCTTTTTCGACCAGCGGAATCATCACCGCCGCGCGCATCAGCGGAGCGAAACCAAATAGATTAAATGAACGCTGGCTTATCCGGCTCTGAATTTGTTCGATCATCCGCGTTTCCACCACTCCTTCCATACTTTCATAAGATAACAGTTTTGTTGATTTCTATATGGGCGTCCCGTAATATTTTCGCAAGGTACTCGTATGGGGTACGCGCAATTTCAGTATAGCTTCTGCGAGTGTATAAATGATACGCATTCGGAAACTCGTTCCTGAGCTGGGAGCGCAATTTCCTTCCGGAAGAGTCTTCGTCTACAAAAATGTAGATGTCGGCATCGCCCGCCTGGTGATAGATATCCTCCAATTTCTTGCTGCTTAACGTGCCGTGTGTACAAATAATTTCCACAGGTTCTGCGATGATTTTCTCCAGACGTTTCTTATCCGTCTTCCCTTCCACGATAATAACCTTATTTACGATCAATGCTCATCACCTCGCAGCGATTATGCCGGCTTATTTTGTTTTTCACTCTATACCTTTATTATATGGCTATTTCGTCCGTTAGTAAAAACGAAAGCTTTCTCCACCCATTTCGGAAATTCCTTCCATTTATCACGTGAATATGGTTCTCTTCTTCTCCTTTGTCTATAGATTCTGTGTTGCGCGAAACCTCATGCTTTGAAAAATTGCTCCCTGTGTACTAAGCTAAAGATACAGATCTTTGCCAGAGTTACAGACTGTATTCTATACACAGAAAGGATGAATAAAAAATGAATCAGTCATACCGCACTTATCTGGAAAAAAACAGGGATGCACATCTGAGCGAATTAAGGGAATTCTTAAGCATACCAAGCATTAGCGCGCTGTCGGCCCACAAATCTGATATCAAACGAACCGCCGAATGGCTTGTTAATGCATTGCAGGCGGCGGGGCTTGAAAACGTGCAAATAATTTCGACCGAAGGCAATCCGATCGTATATGCCGACTGGATGCATGCCGAAAACGATGTCACCGCACTTATTTACGGCCATTATGATGTACAGCCAGTTGATCCGCTTGAATTATGGCAGACACCGCCATTCGAACCGGACATCCGGGACGGAAAGATTTACGCACGGGGAGCTACCGATGATAAAGGTCAGGTATTTATGCACATTAAAGCAGTGGAAGCGCTGCTAAAAACGGAAGGAAAGCTACCGGTCAATGTTAAATTCTGCATTGAAGGAGAGGAAGAAGTCGGCAGCCCAAATTTGGAACCGTTTGTGGAAAAACATAAGGACATGCTTGCGGCGGATGTACTTGTCATCTCCGATACCCCTATGCTGGAGAAAGGCAAACCGGCGATTTGCTACGGATTGCGCGGCTTATGCGCCATGCAAATTGATGTAAAAGGCGCGAATGGTGACCTGCACTCCGGTATATATGGTGGCGGTATAGCCAATCCGCTTCACGCACTGTCCGAAATTCTCGCTTCGTTCCATGATAAAAACGGCAAAGTTGCTATCGAAGGATTCTATGATAAAGTAAAACCTCTAACGAAAGAAGAGAGACAGGCGTTTCGCGATTTGAAGTACGATGAGGAAGCGCTCAAAAAGGAACTGGGCGTAAACGAGCTATATGGTGAGGAGGGATTCAATTTTCTTGAGCGAACATGGGCGCGCCCAACGCTCGAGATCAACGGTATGTATGGCGGCTTTCAGGGCGAAGGTATTAAAACGGTGCTCCCGTCCGAGGCACACGCCAAAATCTCCTGCCGACTGGTGGCGGATCAAGATCCAGCAGAAATCCAAGACTTAATTGAACGGCACGTACATAAACATACGCCGCCGGGCGTGCAAGTTTCGCTCACCCGAATGGATAGCGGCCGTCCGTTCCAGATGCCATATAATCATCCTGTTATTCAGGCGGCAATGCGCGCCTATGAAAAAGCGTACAACGCCACACCCGCTCTAACCCGAATGGGCGGTTCCATCCCAATTGTTGAAGGGTTCAGCCGACTTCTCAACATTCCGGTTGTACTGATGGGCTTCGGATTGCCCGGTGAGAATTTCCATGCACCAAACGAACACTTCCATCTGGAGAATTTCGACAAGGGCATGATCACCATCTGCGAATACTGGGGCGAGCTTTCGCAAATAAAACAATAAGAAAAAAGGGGCTGGCTCATGATTTTTGAGCCAGCCTCTTTCGGTAATATGATTTAGAGGAAGTATATATCGCTTTTCCACTTTATAGCAACATATCTTTTCTGAATCTTTATGATCATTATTTTGCCCGCACGCGCGACAAGCCCATGGCTTCTTCCACCTTGTTAAGCGTCTCGTCGGCTACGCGCTTCGCTTTTTCCGCGCCTTCATCCAGCACGCGATCCAATTCCGGGGAGTCGATTAACTCCGCATAGCGGGCCTGAATCGGCCGCAGCGTTTCAACTACGACTTCGGCAAGATCCGTTTTGAATGCTCCATACCCCTTGCCTTTATATAACGCTTCGATTTCCTCCATCGTCTTGCCAGAACATGCCGAATAAATCGTCATCAAGTTGGAAATGGCCGGTTTATTGGCTTTATCAAAATGCACGCTATTATCGGAGTCGGTTTGCGCCCGTTTAATTTTCTTAACAATGGCACTTTCAGCGTCCAGCATCGAAATAAATGCGTTTTGATTCGGGTCGGATTTACTCATTTTTCTGGTCGCATCCTGCAACGACATAATTCTAGCCCCAAATTCCGGAACCCGAATGTCAGGGATTTTAAATAATTCACCGTAACGCTGATTAAAACGTTCGGCCAAATCTCTGGTGAGTTCGATATGCTGTTTCTGATCCTCGCCGACAGGGACGAAATCCGTGCGATAAAGCAAAATGTCGGCAGCCATCAGCGGCGGGTACGCCAGCAATCCTCCGGGGATCGCTTCACCGCGGTCACGCGCTTTATCTTTATATTGTGTCATCCGTTCTAATTCACCCACATATGCGGTACACTGCATAATCCATCCCAGCTTCGCATGGGCAGGCACTTCCGACTGGATAAATAGCGTTACTTTCTCCGGCTCCAATCCGACGGCAAGATATAGCGCGGCAAGAGTCCGAATGTTTTTCCGTAATTGTTCAGGGTCCTGCGGCACGGTAATTGCATGCTGGTTAACGATACAAAAATAACAATTGTAGTCATGCTGAAGTTCAACGAATTGGCGCATGGCGCCAAGGTAATTTCCGAGCGTAATGACGCCGCTCGGCTGAATCCCGGAAAAGATGGTTTGCATCTTTACCACTCCTTTACAACATTTTATAAATAAAAAAGGCCCATCCGTCCGCTAAAGGGACGAATAGACCGTGGTGCCACCCTTATTATTTCGACATTTGTCGAAATCACTCATACCCGTACGACAGTTCAAGCTGTGATACGGTGTCCATTGTATCGTACGGACATACGCCAAAGCCTACTTGAGCCGTTCGTTCGGTTTGGTGCTCGGAAGTCCATTCAGCATTCGTCCGGCGCTGATTCACACCACCCATCAGCTCTCTGCAACCCTTCGATATGCCTACTCTTCTTCCTCATCGCATTTGCATATTAATTTTCTTCATTATTTTACACTTCACTGAACTATATGTAAAGACTCCGTATCCGTTTAATCCGTGCCTGTTCCAATCAATCTGTACATGCGTATATAAATAAATCATATTTGAAGTCACATTTTTGCGTGAGTGGTTTCAATTCCTCATAGGTAAGCTATAAACCCATTTTACATGAAAACATACATAGGGAAAACCCTTGCGGCATAACACTTTTTTCAGCTTTCACAACAAAGCACAAAAACACGCTATATTATATGTCATTATTTACATAATATCGCCAACCTCAATGTTTCTGCGTATTTAAACCAAAACAAAATGTCGTCGATCCCCTACCATTTTTGCAAGATTAGAGGTCGACGACATAGACGATGACAGTGATTCATTTGAACACTCTCACCACTTAAAAGCTTACGATTTTTGAAGCGGGGAATAAATCCAAAATAGGCGTTTAGTTTTGTCGTGAGCGTGAGAGAATACATTTTGTTCCACTAATTATTACGACGAATAACGGAAGAAAAAAATAAGTATAACCATTAAAAAACCAATTGTTTATAAATGGACCAAGTGGGGTAATTCTGCTAACCCTTGTATTAGGATAATACGGATTTCCTAACTCAACTCGTTTTTCCTAAACATAGCAATACTCACCAATCATTGCACAGACAAGAGCAAACAGAGAAAACAAAGTGTAAATTACGATCTTATTTTTACTATTTTTACTAAAAAATAGGAAAAAGTAGTATACAGTAGAATGGAGAAGTAAACATACAAGGGAACTGTAGGTATCATAAATAGCAAGGCAGGATTACCATTTCCACCAGTCATATGCGGTTCAAATGTAGAAATATTAATTATATAAAAGAATCCACCTATTATATTCCCAGAATAAGTAAAATCATGATTTGTTTTTTCTTCATCAAAAACAACTCCTCCTACATCCTGTCTTCCTTCCAACGATCAAATCGATAAACTCCTCCACCTCCGCTTTGCTTAGAGGTGAGGCTTCTAAAAATTTTAAAAGTCAAACAATTCTCTCAGTAGAGCGATATATTTTTCTTATTTTTTTCGTGATAGACTAAGTTAATAAGCTCATCACTTAAAGTGCATATCGTCTGGATTTTATGTGAGGGTAGAGGGACAAAACCGATTTTACGCAAATCTTGTTGCAAAGATTCGGGCAGTTCATAAAAATAGTCTTCAAACCAATCGTTTTCGGACGTTTCTGCATATAGACAAAACGCTTCCCCATAACATTGCCATAACAAACTCATATATTCTTTTGACTCTAACAAACGGGCTGCTTTTTTTTCGTATAATAGGTCTTGAATAGGAGAGAGCCCGAACTCAAACGAAAATCCCTGTTTTCGCAAATAACTCCGAAAACGCTTTAAAATAGCGGGAATCTCTGACCATTGTCCATTCAAAGTAAAAGGACAAGCAGTTTTAAATGCCGCAAAATGGCGCTCTAATTTTTGAATAGAAGGAATGAGATCATTGGTTGAAAGTGAGCCTTGCGTCAAAAATAAATATAAAAAAGCTGCTTCTGTCCATGCTCCCAGCGCGGCATGCGTAGCAGAATACATATTGCCTTGATTCATACAGTGTAGAGCCCAATTTTTTCTTTCCTCTACAATGCCCAAAACTTGTTCGCTTATTCGTTTTGTCCCTTTTGCGGAAGAAAAATACTGTATCGCCCAATTCTTAATTTTTTTAAACTCCCCATCACTATCGTAAATAATGCAAATTTCTTGTAAAAACCTGTAATCCCACGGATTGTCTATGATATTTTTTTGTTTCGGGAATTCGCTGCAATGTTCAATTTCTAATTGGATAATTTCATCTTTGTACATAACATTTTTTGCGTCGGTCAACGAAATATCATCCGTATAAATAACAAGGTCCAAATCGCTGTATTGATCCGCTTCCCCTCTGCCCGTTGAGCCGCCTACACTAGCATACACCACATTGAATGGTACTTCGCTTACAAATTCTTGCGCCAAACGAATGAGTTGCTGACTTCGGCTGGTCAATTTTATTCCTCCTCATATAAAAGATAGCTACATAAAGTCTTTTTAGTTTATGACTTATATACATCGTCTTTGATGTTTCGACATTTGGATGGTGGGAGAAGGATAGGAAGAGGAGAGAGAGGAAGCGTTGATGGGCCCTGCCCACAGTCCAGAAGAAAGGGAATGGCAAACCATCTGCCCTTATTCTTTTACACAGGGGGCTTCTCCTTTCTTTTCTCTGGATGTTCTTTCCTCTTCCTTCCAACTACACAAGGATGTCCATGTATCAAGTGTGATTTATATAGAGTAAAATTCGCAGATATGTCCCCCATCAATAACAAAAAAGTCTATCCCGCTATTATTTTAAGGGGATAGACCTACATTTTCTATTTTATTGTCCGAAAAAATTTTTTATTGAGCTTTATTTTTACGCCAGAAATGCTTTTCCCACTTGCTTTTGCATTGCGGAGTCGCAAAAGGAAGGATGTATTGCTCCACCAATTCCTTTATGGCCCTCTCTGAGATTAGGTTATAGTAGCAAAAGTAATATCGCTTATTATGGATCGTTTGAACCGCCAAATCGGGAAATATGATCCCGCCGAGCCGTCCTTGATTCCAGCCGAATGAGACTTCATTGATTTCCGATATCGGCACCTTCTTCTTACGGTCCATCAGGTATCCATCGCGGACTTCGATCAGAACCGGATTTTTTCTCCTTATAATCATCAGAATCCTCAAAAGTATACCGCCAAAGAGAAGAAAGGCCATAATCCCGATAATGAGCCCGATCAGTCCTTTAATAATGCCAAGCTCAGGAAGAAAATAAAAGATAAGGAGACTTACAGCAACCATAATTCCCGGCAAGACGGTCATGCAACCGGCATCCATATTGGTGTACACAACCTGAACCCCATGGTCTGTCTTCTTTAAATATTTCATAATAGAAAACTCCTCTGCTACGTGTAAATTCCTAGATGTCACTATACCGACTTCAATGCTGCGGTAACGGCATGGCTTGTTTTTTTCATGAGGACGGCCAAACTGGACAGATTACACTTCCTGACTTCATACCGCCCTTCCTCCGGTCTGGTTATGATCCAAGTATCCCTCTCTCCGTTCACCACGAAGATAATATCCAACAATACCGGCTCTCGATTCTTGTCATACTCCAAAAACAGAATATTGTCCATCATCCCTTTATTCTTTACCATATCACTCGCAAATGCCTGGATGTTTTCAGTGTCTCCCCCCATGGTTCGGACATAATCGGCTACACGATCCGAATTTTCATCGATGAGTGTTAGCATCGATTCGAATTCCGATTGGTTTAATGGCAGCACAACCCCTTCATCCTTCCCTTGGATTGATACCCCCAAATAGCTGCCGATGGTGGCATAGGATTCTTCCGGAGAAATCGTACGAAAAACATGCACCTGTCCTTCATAGCGGAGCGAATGCTCGTACGTTCCTTCCTCAGAGAAATGTACAGACATTGTATCCTGATATCCATCATCCAAGAACTTGGAAGCTTTCAATGTAAACGATGAACCGTTTAAGCAGGAAATAATACGGGCAATTTCCTTTTTCAGGGTAAAGCGCCGCTGTTCATATATAAGGTAATCTTTGGACAGGAGAGAGCGGCAGGCAGCCTGAAAGATAAGGTTCATCTGTTCATCCGACAAATCCTGGAAATAGACTTGCTTCAGTCCCAATCCCTGTTCAAACAGTCCCTCACTGTAAAAGCAATAGATAAGTTCTTCAACGCTCAATGTTACTGTCATGTGCTATCCCTCCTTATGTGAAAGAGAATTTTTTAGAGAAGAATTCTCCCGCATTTTTCAGCAATTGGTCGGCTGTATCCTTTACTTCCTTGAATCCCGCCTTGATGCCTTCTTCCGCTTTCTTCATTCCTTTTCCGACCGCTCTCAGGCCGTCCCCGACCTTTTCAATGCCGGCATGTATCTCATCTTTTAAATGGAGCGCCGCTTCGTCTACCCAGGCCGGTGTATGCTTCGCGATTTTATCGCCGACTATACTGCCGATAAATCCGCCGGCAGCGGCGCCGACAACAGTTCCCACACCCGGTAGGATCATAGAACCAATCGCGCCTCCAATAACACCACCGACCCCTGCGGTAGCCGTTTTTACTCCCGTATTATATACGGCCCGACCCACTGCTTTTGCGTTCTCACGTTTTAATACCGCTTCGTTGTTTCCATATTCTTTGTAATTATTCAGGATGTTCATGCCCAATCCGATTGATTCCTCAACCCCTGACGCTATGAAGGCGGTCACAAAGTTGGTTTTCAAAAACCCTTTGCTTGCTTTGAGCAAATCGCCGGCATGGCTTTTCACCGCACCGAATGCACCTTTGAACGTATCGGCATTTCTGGCTGCCTCCCGTAATCTAGCCAAACCGCTATCGAACGAAGCAACATGGCCTGGGAAGAAACCCACTCCGGCCCTGTACATAACTTGTCTGAGTGGCTTATCCATATATCGCACAAGGTATTTCGGCCCAAGCAGATATCTGGCCACCGTGCGCAACTTCGAGTTATCGATAGCCCTCGTCAAGTGTGCATACCTAGAAAGATAGCGAACCCGCCATGCCCCATTTGCGAACTCAAACCTCGTCAGACCGGTTAGAGCAAAAGCAACGCCAAAGAGCGAATGCCCGGCCGCTTGTAACACCCCATTCCAATAGCCGTGCAATTCAAACAAGTTTCCAATGACATTATCCTCCTCCTCGAGGCGGTCAACGGTGGAGCGAATGTAAATCTCGTTCTCAGAGAGCTGATTTATCAGACGCTCGCCTGACCCTTTCGTAAAATCATTTGCGACTACGCCTGTTATGCAATTTATATAGCGCGGGTCCCCGTACGATATATCGGACAATAACTGTTGCATCTGTTCGTTCAATTCATTGGTGAGATTCTCCAGGACAGAAATTTCCCGGACAAAATCGTCTGCCATCGTGCGCCCTTTATTTATATCCATTGAAATCTCGTTTGCCATTGCACTGCTCCTTTCTTTTGCAAACTACAGATTATCCCTTTTGTTGCTGTTTCGCCAATTCCTTTTTGAGCTCTTCAATCCGGACTGCGGCCTTTTCCAATTCATCACTTGTGATTTGCAAGTCCCGTACATAACGCTGAAATGCCTGGATCGTCTCCTGGTAATCAGAATTAAATCGTTCCCTTCGCTTGCCTTTCCACTCCGCTCCGTTCCACTCGACTGTACCTTTTATTCTTCCTTGAATTTCCATAACCTGATTAGCGGCCTGACGATAACGATTGGCTAATGCCAATACTCGGTGAGAGTCCATTGTTATCCTCCAATCTTCATGTTTTTTGGTTGCTTTCATCTAGCATGCTTTTCGCGCGTTCCTTTATCTCAACATCGACTCCAGGTGTCTGTGCCAGTGTTCTAAAATAACGGGCGGCTTGTTTAGGATTCTCATTTCGTATCGCGTTGGCCTGCTCAAACAGCGTGCGACTTTTTTCTTTTAATAGAGGTTCTACCAATTTCTGCAAATTTGAATGTTGCCAGGCAGAACTTAAATCTTGAACAGCCTGTTCAAGATTTGACTGATTCATCGCTTTTCTATAGTCGTCGATCGCTTTTTGCAGGAAAGTCGCTTGCTGTGCATACTCATAAGGTACGCCGTTTGCGCTGGTAATACTTCTATATATCGCCAGCTGAGTATCCAGATCTTTTTCTTTTGCTTCTTTTAACATCTGTTCGACCGCCCGCTTTATCACCCTGTCGTTCAAATCACTTTTATCGTATAAACGTTTGGATTCACTAGCATAATACAGAGCTTCTGCATACTTTTCAGCGCTTAACAAACCTTCTGCTTTTTTCGCATATGCGAAGGCTTTTTTTCGATTGGTAGCGGTATGAGCAATCGTCTTATCAATACTCGCTCTTGTACTTAAAATTTCATAAGCCTGCTCTTCCGCATCTGGCTCAAATTCCTCCGCGGCTTCGAGCAATTTCTCCGCTAATCTGTGCAATTCTTCCCTCGCTTCCGGAGCATGATTACCGTTTTCAACAGCTTCAGCAGCCAGAATGACAGCCTTACTTATATCCGTTTGTGAAACTTCCTTCACCTGCAATAGCAAATCCTTTTTTTGTGTGCGTAATTCCTCGGCAACATCTGGCGCATACTGGCTTGCAATCTGATATTTGTTCAGTGCCTCCACCACGCTGCTAGAATTTCGGGCATCTTGATCAGCGGACTTCATTAAATTACGGTCAGCATTCCCATATTCACTCGGGTTCAGCGACTTATTCGCCTGTTCATTGTACTTACCAATAAAATAAACAATATGTTTGGCATCCTTAGAATGGCGTTCCTTATCAGCTGCATATGCATTGATTTCCTCATCCACATACTTCATGAACATATTTTTTTGGATTTCTTCTTGCAAGCTCTGAATTTCCGGCTGATTTATCTTTAGTGAATGAATGAGCTGTAAATTTGCCTGCCCCTGGTAAGAAAGTGAGGGACTTGCATAGGCCTCCCCTTTAAGACGATCCGCTGATTCTACAAGCCATTTCATGATGGTATTATAGCGTTTATCATCCGTTCTAACATTTTGTCCATAATAAACAACATTGTAGGAATCATTCATTATGACATAGTCATAAATGCTATTATATAAAGAGCCAGGTACTAACACAGGGCCACTATCAATAGCGTCGTCTTTACTATTATTGTCTGTCTTCTGATCGCCTACATTTTCCGACCGATTTTGCTCATTGTTTAAATCCCCGTCTGTTGTTTCTTCCTCACCTGATAGCAAGTCATCAACTGGTAAAAGGGGAATATCTTCAATGAGTAACGGCGGCTCTGGCAAAATGATATCACTCTGATCCACTGCCAGGCCTGCAATCGGAGCTCCCTTATTAGAGCTATCTACTAGATAAACCGCATCGTCATAAACTTCCCAATCCACATCATTTTTTAGGGAAAAAGCAAGCAAAGCTTCCTCCTTTTCCAACGATGAGCGAATCTTTTTCCCAGACTCTTCCGCACTGTGCTTGACAGGTACTTCTATCCGTTTGCCCCTATTTTCCTTAAACTGGTTAATAGCTGTATTCTTCACCTGATTGTCGTCAGTATTGAGACGAATCGCTTCCCCTGGCTTTTTTTCCTTACTTTTCGTGTTTGCATGTTCAGCCCGCTTGCCGCTTACAGGTGCGTCATGCTGACTCCACTGATAAGTAGCGACTCCGCCAGCAGCGACCAGCAAACTAAGTGAAACAGGCAGGACGACCTGCCGAGCTTTTGCACTATTTTTGTCTTGCTGATTTTCAGGTGCCAACTGTACTCCCCCTCACTTCATCCTACTTATATCAACTTTTTGGCTTTCATCTCTTTCATACGCTCTTTTGCAATCGCTGCTTCCGACGGATTTTGGTTCAATTGCACCACTTTTTGCAGCATAGTCAACGCTTCTTTATACTTCTTCTCCTTCAATTTAAACAGGCCATAAACGAAATAGGCATGCCCGCTATTCGGGTACTCTTTTAACACTTGCTTGTAGATACTTTCGGCCTTAACCTTTTGATTAAGCTTGTCATATAAAATGCCTATGTTGAGGAGAATCTCCTCATTCCGGATGCCCAAATCTATAATCTGGTTATAAGAGATTAACGATTGCTGAAAAAGATTGATATATCTCCGATTTCCTTTAGCCTCATAGTAAAGCCCATAATCATAATATGCCTGTCCTAATCGGTTTAAATAGTCAATGTTAGTAAAATCCTCTTTTAATAATTCATTCATTAAAGAAATAGCTTCTTCATACGTCCTTGCCTTCGTTGTGTCATCGACCTGGTTCGTTTTATTTTTTTTAATATAGAGATCGACTAGGTTTTTGATGTACCGCTCATTGCCTTTATGTAAAGCCACAGCATTCTTAAACTCTTCGATTGCTTCGCTATCTTTCCCCTGCAATTCAAAGAGCTCTCCCTTCAAATTAGCAATAAAAGCTTTAGAAACTAAATCACCAGCTTTCAGCTGATGTACCATATTGTTCGCCTTTGCATACTGATTGGTGCGGGCGTAAGAGACAACCAGATCGCGGATTACATCTTGCTCATAAATGCTTTTCTCCCCTTTTCTTGCTTTCTCAAAATATGGAATAGCATTCGAGAAGTCATTCAGCAAAAAATAGGCGCGACCTATTAAATAGTGAGCTTCTTGATTTTTTTCGGACAGCTTCTTCTCATAGAATAAATCTTCCAAATACCGGATCGCCTGTTCATGATAACCTCTGCTGATATAAATCGTTGCCATTTTGGTATATAAATCTTCGGTTGGCTTCTGATCCATCGCTTTTCGGATGAATCCTTCCGCTTCAATATAGTTCTGTCTGGTAAAAGCTTCCGTTCCCTTCTGGATCAGTTCCCGCCATTTCTTTTCTGCTGTATAGTTATAAAGCCAGATGAGCAGGCCACCAATTAGGAAGGCACAGCTAAGAGATAACAACAGCTTCCATCTTTTCACCGAGAACTGCCACACACGTTCCATAAGGAAAGGCCCTTGTTTTTTTGTTTTACCGGAAAAATTCGGAACACAGGCCGGGGCTTCTGGCTTTTTTTGTTTTTCATCAAGTATTTTTTGCAAGGCGGCTTCAGTGGTTATCACTTGCTGCCTGGCCCGGATTTTCTCTCTCAGTTCTTCTACGATAATTTCTAACTCTTCTTTTGTAGCAAAATCAATGGAAGGAAGCTGGGCTCCTCTTGCATAGAACAATAGCGCCTTCTCCCATTCTTCCAGCTTCTCCATCTGGTTGGCCGCTTCAAGATAATCCGCCAGATCCCACCTCTGTGGTTCCATGTTTACTTTTCCCTCAGAGAGCAGCAATTTAATTTCTTCCACGACCGCTTTCTTCTCAGGGAAGTGCGAAACAATATAACGATACTCTCTTTGAGCGGCAACTTTGTTGCCAAGTCCTTCAAACGTTGAAGCAATGTCTAACAGGGACTCTACGCTCAAGAGAGAGGAGGTAGGCTGTTTTTTTGCCTGAAAAAATGCCTGCTTTCGATTGATAACCACTTCTTTTATCGACCGGGGAAAAACAGAAAACCATTCAGCAAACGAAGGACATTCCTTTAAGTTTCGGCTTTCCCACGCCCGTGTAAAAAGCTCCGCCGCCGCTTCTCCAAGCGTGTCTTGAACAACTACCTTTATTTTCCGGTAACGTTCCGATTTTTTTTGCATTTCTTCAGCTGCAAAATAGCTCATATCATCGGCTTTTTCTATCCGGATGCTGTCATGATGCCACGCTATCATTTCTGCCAGCAGCACAGCGCCTGCAAAGCGGTCGGCATTCGCCGTCCACACTCCATCCCGCACATAATCCGCAGCATAACCAGGCGATCCTCCCGGCAGAACAGGCGGCTTCCTTACATCAGGCGCATATAGCTCTTCAATATCTACCAGTTCAATATCAGCAAAAGAATGATCTACTTTCTCTTTGCTCAAGTAGGGAATAAGAACGTTGCTTGATGAAAGATCACAGTGAGCAAGACCTGCTTCTTCCATCTCCTTCATGATATAAGCAAACGTGCACGCGATTTGTAAGCATTCTTCACGAGTAAGAGCCCTTTCCTCCAGTAGGATATCTGCCCAGGTTGGTCCTTCGATCCAAGGCATAAGAACAGAGTACTGCAAATCTTCATATTGACTGACGAGCTTCTCATGACTCTGCTGTTCAATAACGGAGCGCAAGCAAGCGGAAAGACCATATCCTCCTGCATATTTTTGGAATTTTTTCGCCAACTCTATCTGACGCTCACTTTTGAATCGTTCCCTAAACACTTTAAAAGCCACATAGCGGTGGAGAGTTCTCGCCTGTTCATCAACCAGTTGATAAACAGTCCCCTGTCTCCCCTCTTGCCCGTATGGGATATCAATCCCCTCTACCGCTGGATGTTTGGAGAAGGTATATTTTCTGCCAAACAAACGAATCGTTTCTCCAACTTCCGGCTGAAAATTCATACTTATGAACCCCTGTTCTAAAACTTTCACAATGTACAAAAGACCAGTCAGCTGTTATGACTAGTCTTTTTTCTACTCTTTTATACTTCATACTAAAATATGATTATTGAGCATCTGCCTGACGGAAACGCGTAGCAATAGCACGAAGTTCCTGATCAATAGAATCAAGAAGTTGAACGTAAGCTTCCATATGACGGCGAGATTGTTCGAACTGATCGAAGAAACGCTTCTTCGTTGCACCATCCCACTTGCCTTCTAAAGATTGAAGTGCTTGATAGAGCTGGTTGGTTTGCTGGCGGCTTGCATCTGATCCGTTTCTAAACTGCTGGGCAATTCCTTCTAACTCTTCCGGCGTAACAAGAATTCTCATTGACATTGGCTTACACTTCCTTTCTTTTCTTTGGACAAAGTCAATATATTACAAATTTTCCGTATCGTACAGTCCTGTAATCATTATCATTCCCAGGAACTACTATATTTGTATAATGAAAAGTTAATCGCTACTTTCTCACCATGTATTTTTATCTATTATTTACCTTTTCATAAGGCCTAGCAATTTTTACTTTCATATGTTTCCCCTTAATCACAAAGCCGTCACCGGCCGGCAGCTCTTTATCTGTTTCCGCATGAGGAAGCCTCATATTAAAAAAGTATAAATCACTGTTTAAAGTTGAACCCAGCAAAAATCCAACAAACTTCTTCTTAATGTTAATAAACCATGCTTCATGCAAATAGCTGTTCATGCTTGCCAGTAATCCAGCCATGATAAAATGAATATTTTTTTGCCGTGCTTCTTTTGTCAGCTTTTCAAGATCGTTCTTTATTTCAAAATCCATGTTCATTTGCTGCATGAAGTTTTCTACATCGTCAATAATAATGACGATCGGATTGTACATGCCCTCTTCCTCATTATTTCCCCAGCCAAAGATTGAACTTGTTTGCTTTCTTTCCTCGGTAATAGCTACTACTTCTTGCAGGAGCTTTTTCGCTTCTAGGAGGTTTGTGGCGTATCCTTTGACCTGAGGCAAATGAGCAAGGTTCATAATTCCTGTACGCTTCGGCTCTAATTCAATAAAGAAGATATCAATTTCATCAGCAGCGTATTGGTGCTCCATAGACAATATCAAAGTCTGTAAAAGGGACGTTTTACCCGATTCTACACGCCCTGTTACCAGAACATGATCGACTTCCTCCAGACGAATGGATTGCAGAGCCAGCTCTTCAGTATCAATCCCGTATGGAAGCTCCCTCGTTGCCTGCGGCGGAAATTGATCCATCAGTTGTTCTAATCTGATTTCCTTCGGTAACATCGCAATTTCTTTCGCTGGTTTCCCCTTCCATTCCTCCTGCATTTTGCTGGCCCAGTGCCGGAGGAAGGCAGTCCTTTCCCATTCATTCGATCCATCGTATGGCAGCATACACTGAAACACATACGGCGGGTTATGCCCTTTTACAAAACCGCGTCCCTCCGGAAGGTTTGACACAGTAAAGCCGGGTCTTCCTACTGCAAAGTAGTAATCGGTCTGATCCGCAAGTTCGAAGGAAACGGCCGAAGCAAAAGTATTGCGGTATCGATCATACATATCACTTGTCTGGTGGGCTGTCGCCATCACAATAATGCCGTATGCTGCCCCCTCCCGCAACAGTACCTCAAGCTGTTCATTTTCATTTATAAAATTTGTCCGAAACTGCTGGTATCCGTCAATAATCAGCATAAGGGCCGGTAAACGTTGATTAGTAACGGTACGGTAATTTTGGAGCGAGCTTACCCCTTCATTGGAAAACAACTCTTTACGCAATGCCAGTTCTTTTAGCAAAAAGCGGAAGAGCCTCCGCATCTTTTCTGTCTCTTCTTCATGCACCACTCCGCCTACATGAGGGAATCTGGCCAACTCTTTCATCTGACGGCTAAAATCAATAATATATACATGCAAATCAGCAGGTGCAAGATCGAAAAACAATGAAAGCAGCGTAGACTGAATAAACGTGGTCTTCCCGGAGCCTGGCATACCATAAGCAATAAGATGCCCTTCGCTCAAATCGAGCCGCAGAGGATACTGGGCTTGATTGCTTATATCATCAACGATTCCTACTGTCGGCTGGAGCCATTTCTCCACGCTGCTCCAGTCTGCCGGTGTCCAGTTATCAATGTCAATCATCTGCGAAATTGGCAACTGTTCAGGAAGAGGCTCCAGCCATGGTCCTGGAAGCGGATGAATCGCATGCTTTTGCGCTTCTTCTTTTATATAATCAATGAGCACCTGGATTTCCTTGCGCTTATTGTTCTCATCCGCTTTTACGGCTTTTTTCCGCACTATGGAGCCGTCTAGCTTAACCTCCGCAATTTCAATGTGCTCTGCCTCTGTTTCTTCTTTAGGACAATAATCCGCGCCGCTCCAGGCAGATTGGAAGTATTCGAGCACTTCATTGTTACCAACTTGGAAATAGGCCCGTCCAGGGACATTGATGGTAGAAGCATTTGGGATTTGAATCATTTCACGACTATCGCTGTCATCCTGAACACGCAGGCAAATGCGAAAACGGGAGTTACTCCATATTTTTTCATCCACAACTCCCGCCGGCTTTTGTGTGGCCAGCAGCAAATGAACTCCCAGCGTACGACCAATCGCCGCTATGCTGATTAATTCATCCATAAATTCGGGCTGATCCTTTTTTAATTGTGCAAATTCATCAATAATGATAAAAAGATGCGGCAGCGGCTCTTTAAAACGCCATTCCGAGCGGAAATATTCATCAATATGCTGTATGTTGCCCGCCATGTTAAATATCTTCTGCCTTCTTTCCAGCTCTGCCCGCAAAGAGACTTTGGCACGATTAATCAGATTCGGGTTCTCCAGATTAGTAATGGTCGCCACTACATGCGGTAGGCCCTGAAAAGTATTTGACATTCCTCCACCCTTATAGTCAATAAGCATAAAAACCAGTTCATGCGGATGATAGGTAACCGCCAGCGACAAAATAATAGATTGAATCACTTCACTCTTACCGGATCCAGTAGTACCAGCCATCAATCCGTGCGGCCCATGGCCGTTTCTTTCGATTTTGTCATGAATGTTTAACTCAACGACCTTTCCCCCTTCACGTACGCCTATCGGAACAGGAAGCGTAAGCGGGTAGCGGTTTTGTTCCCATCTGGAGATCACATCCAGTTCTTCTACCCGATTCACCCCATACATCTCAAGAAAGGTAAGAACCCGGGGAATGACTCCAGCAGTTGACTGCTTTACCCGCAGCGGAGCGAGAGCACGGGCCATCTCCTTCGCTTCCGGTAAAGTAAACCGATCGAGTGCAACTTTTTCCTGACCAGTAAACGATCGAGTCTGGTCATCGGCTGAAAAAGTTTCATAAAGACGAGCGATACCGTCCTTTACCTCGATAATAACTTCACATTCCATCGGCAGGCTTTCTTTCCTGGATGACATAAGAAATGCGCAGGCTCCCACCGTATCGCCTTCCTTGAGAATTAAGGGCAATAGGGCATCATTCTCAAACAGGGAAAGGCTGGGCAAAAAGAATACATATTCAGGAACATCATACTCTTTGTTCTTCTCTCCCCCTTTTTTGAGTTTTCGAAAGTTTAATGTGCTATAAAGTTTTTCGGACAACGCCCGCGCCATATGTTGTCCTTCCGCTATATACCGGGATTCACGTTCGTTGTCCCATATATGCGGAAGCCATCTCATCCAGTTCCATTCCTCTTTTTCCTGCTCAGAGTAAACGCAGACAAGCTTGACTTCTTCAGGAGAATGGTGAGTAACAAGCTGCAGGGTCAGCACGCGTGCCAGTTCTAAAATATCCTTTCGCTCCCCTACCAAACCAACCACTCTTTTTTCCCGCAGCGAAATCGAAACAGGTACGTTCGTCAGCTCACTATAATCGGCGCCCAGCTTCTGCGCCTCTGCAATTAAAGGATGGATGTCATAACCATCCTGTGTCGGAAGCTGAATCGTAATGACGAAAGGACGTATGCCGAGTCCAATTCGCAAATGAAGAAAATCCTCCGAATCTGTCGCACGCTCCCACAATGAGCTTTGCCGTTCGTAAATTCTACGGACGCATTCTTCCGGATTCGGATCTTTTTCTCGTAAAAATTTAGTTTGCTGCTCACGAATTTCTTCTATCTCTTTTCTATGATTCTCTAACTGTGCGAGATATTCTTCATGAAGTTGCACTACCTCTTCGCGATGCTTTTTCTTTCTTCTAAAGTACAAAATGATAGTGGCAATGTAAGAACCTAACATCGGGATGCTCATGGCCAGCATGAAGATGGCATAGGCAGCACTGTTATACATCGTTTTAGACAGATAATACATAATCCCTACCGTGGCAATGGTTAGGAAAATAGGAATAATCATCGTTTCAAAAGAAAACCTCGGCTCCATCGGATCCGACTTTGGCCGATGAACCATAATTTTTCCTGTCGGTAGCGCAAGCTTTACCCGCGGTGATCGTGTAAAGTATGGTGATTTCCTCATATCTTCTCCTCTTCTGTTTCCCTTCTTTACTCAATAATCTTCCATACGTAATCAAGCTGCTCTACTTCATCAGCTTCGGTAGTTGTTTCCTGATTGCTAGGATACATCTTTTCGTATGCACTCTCCGTTGGTAGGGTGGAAGCTGGCTCTTTGCTGAAACGCAAAAACGCGCCGTCCCAAATCCCGGCGCGTTCCAGCGATTGCTGTTTTTCGAGCCGGAACCAATGCTTTTGGTCAAACGAATATTCCAGATCGTGTATTCCTTGTGTCCAATCATATTCATATCCGAGCCATTCATTTAAGGCGATAACCAGCTTCTCGCTCTCCACCTGATTTGGCAGGCGTAAATCGCTCTCCTGATGATGATGAATAAAGGTAACAATAATTTCTTCCACGTTTTTCACTCCTTTTTCTACCAGGCAACATCCAAAAAGGAAATATCGTCACTTGTAGGGGAAGAAAAACTTTGGCACATCATCTCCTGAAGACGGTCAGTAGATGGAAGAACATCAAGAGAATCGAGTACAAAAAAGCCGTCAGAGTACAGCGTCAAACGATCTAATGGCCGGTTTACTTCTCTTGATGTCATGACATTCACCCCACCATGAATCAACCCGTTCTTCGTTGACCAGCGCTGCTGTGTATTCACGGAAAAGCCAGAACAATGGGTGATTTCCGTCCATCCGTCCCACAGTCGGATACGCAAATCACCCGACCAGGCCAAAAAGACATGGGCTTGATTGGACCATTCCTCCAAAATATCGACTCTGCCGCAGACAAACATCGTTTCACTTCCATTTCTCCTTTTTTCTTCCAGCACATCTCTCAGTAGCGGAGAAAGCGGACGAGGCAGCTCATGCTTTTCTACAACTTCTGTCGCTTCGTTAATTAACTGCTCCAAATATCTATCCAGCGCTGCTGTCATATCGTTTTTTTGCTGAATCTCTTCTTTTGGGATTCCACAAAGCCACTCTATTAGCTTGGTGGCTAAAAACTGTGCTGCTATATTTCCGCAAAAGGATAAGCTTACCCCGTCACAAAGCACAAAAGTAAACTTTTTGTTCTCTACACGAAAAACCAAATAATCCTGGCCCAGGTCATTAGCCTCCTGTGTCTCGCCGGCACGAGCATAACCATAGCGAAACGAAAATGGCTCCTGATAAATATGGGTAATGGGTGTTTCCAGCTTTTGATCACTTGTAAATGAAAACATGTGACACCTCTCTTTATTACCGAACCGGGGTCGCAGCGGACATTTGAAAGCCCAGCGACACAAGGTCAGCATTCGTACCCGGAAGCAGCATTAATGCCCCAGGCTCAATTCTATATCCTGTTTCCATCATCATCTCCCGATAACTTTCAGGCAGCGGGCTGGAAAGCCTTTTCAGCTTCTCTCCATACTCATCATCGAGCAGGGTATCCGGCATGATTCCTGCCCACTTTTTTGAATTTTCAATAGGGGTTTTCAGGATTTCATCGGAAATGAAAATGTTTTCGACTAATACATTTCCGTCCGGGATTTTGATATCCATAATTCGCTTTACAATCGGCTCAGGGTCTTCCCCGGTAAAAGCGCCATCCGTCATGTGACAGATAAGGGGAGCCGGACAGTCCCTGAGGTTCGGCAATTCCTGATGAAGCATCTTCTCAGCTACAGCAAACGCTTTGGCTGTGTTCGTCAACCGCTGGGTCTGTACGTTTTCCAGCGGTCTCATTCGTGCCACTTCATCAATCCCTTTCACTCCTCCCAAAACGTCAAACACGTTATCACTATACGCGAGAATTGATAGCTTATAACGCGGACTAAGCCGACTCCCCTTTGTGGAACGAAAAACCATTTGTCGGATTGCAGCGTTCAACGCTGTCGTTACAACATCCATCCTCCTCTTTTTTTCTCCCCCGGCATCCATCAACAGATTCATCGATGCACTAATATCCAGCAGGTAAATAATATATGCCGGGGTTTGTTGTGTTGCTTGAATTTGATAGCTCATTCTACGCAACTCCTATTAATCTGAATCTATCGCCAAAAACGCTATACATGTTTTAGTAAATCTTGTATATTGTGCTTTCTCCATTTTAAGTAAGAACTTATAAGAAGTGTAGGGACTGGATGTCCATTCCTATACTCGTTTTGACCTATTATTAAGAATGAATTCAGCTTGATACCGTCTCAATATCATCATCATAAACCAAAATAAAAAGCCGGCCATCCTGAACATACAGGAAACCGGCTTTTCAAAACGGTTGTTAAAGTAATGCACAAATTACTTCTGCAACACAACCCGTGATCTGTCCCGTATATACCGGGTTAACTCCACTGTCATCTCATAGTAGAAAAACGGTGTAATCAGATAAATGCCTTTAAAGTACTCCATTGCGATATCTACCAGCTCACGGGCGATCGCTACCCCTTCACGGCGCGCTTCTTCCCCCGGTTCATACCGGCGCATGCGGGTGCGCGCCTCGTCTGATAGCCTAATACCCGGTACTTCGTTATGCAAAAATTCGGCATTGCGCGAACTGGTCAGCGGCATAATACCGATAAAAATCGGGATATCGAGATGCCTGGTTCCTTCATAAATCCGCTCAATGCTCTCCCGGTCATACAACGGCTGGGTCATAATAAAATCCGCGCCCGCTTCCACTTTCTTTTCCAGCCGGCGCAGCGCGGCGTCAAACTGGCGCACATGCGGATTAAATGCAGCACCGACCACGAAATTCGCCCGCTGCTTCAACGGCTTCCCTGAGAAAGAATATCCCTCGTTCAACTGTTTAATCATCCGAATTAAATCAAATGATGAAACATCGAACACGGAGCTTGCTCCCGGCAGATCGCCGAAACGGGCCGGATCTCCTGTAACAACAAGCACCTGGTTAATACCGAGCGCATGCAAACCCATTAGATGCGATTGCTGGCCGATCAGGTTGCGGTCGCGACAGGCAATGTGCAACAGTGGCTCAGCGCCGAATTTCGCCTTCATAATCGAACCAAGAGCCATATTGCTCATCCGCGTCGTCGCCAGCGAATTGTCAGCGAGCGTAATCGCGTCCGCCCCAGCGTCCTGCAATGCCGCCGTGCCCCGTAAAAACTTTTCTGTATCTAAATCGCGTGGCGGGTCTAACTCAACAATCACCGTATGCCGATGCGCCACCGTTTCCACAATTCCCTGTTTCCGGGCCGGAGGAGCGATGCGAATCAGCGGCTCCGCTTCTTCTTGCGTGTCTACAACAGGATTCACGCGCGGCAACGGCTCTCGTTCCGCCAGCACCTGCGCCATTACCCGGATATGTTCCGGTGTTGTTCCACAACAGCCCCCAATCAAGCGTGCGCCCTGAGCACGGAAACGAAGCGCGTTTTCCCCGAAATATTGTGGCACAGACGCGTATGAATACTGGCCATCTGACATAGCCAACCGCCCGGCGTTCGGAAAGACGGACAGCGGCGTGTCCTCCGGAACCACTGCATTTTCAATCGAACGTAAGATTTCCGCCGGTCCAAGCCGGCAGTTTAACCCGACAACATCCGCGCCCGCTTTTTTCAACTCGGCAAACGCCCGAGTTAGCGTGTGACCATCTCGCGTCCGTCCGACCTCAATCGTGGCCAGTTGAGCCACGATCGGCACATCGGTTAACGGACGAATCACATCCAGCGCCAGCAGCAATTCATCCAGATCAAGAAATGTTTCCAGCAAAATCGCATCCACACCGCCCATTAAAAGCGCCGCTGCCTGCTCCTCAAATTGTTCGCGATAATTTTGCATACGCACATCTCGCACACGTCCTGCGTTAATAGAGCCGATACCCCCGACCACATACGCGTCATCTTTAACCGCTTCTCGCGCCACCTGCACTGCCACCCGATTGATCCGTGTCACTTTGTCCTGCAAACCATGGCGCGCCAGCGCGTCCCGGTGCGCTCCGTATGTGTTAGTTTGAATAAATCGTGCGCCCGCCTCATAATACGAGCGGTGAACCGCGCGAATAAGCTCTGGATTGGATAAATTCAATTCCTCATAACACACGCCAATCGGAATGCCCAATTGGTACAGCCAGGTCGCCATCGCGCCGTCCCCGATAAGCAAATGATCCTTAAGGTATGTTTTCAAGCTTTCTTTTGGCATGGTCATCCTCTCCCCTTTCCTTTGTTTATTCATCAGCATTAAAATAACGGGCTTCCGGGTGAGAGAACACCATGGCCGAGACGGAAGCTTCCGGTTCCATCATGCAACCGTCCGTCAATTGAACACCGATGTCTTCCGGACGTAACAAATCAAACAGCAACTTTTGATCTTCCAAATCCGGGCATGCCGGATAGCCGAAGGAAACGCGGAGCCCCTGATAACGGGCACCGAAACGCTCCTGCATCGTCATATTAGCCGGGTCCGGAAAGCCCCACACGTCGCGCAAAATATGATGCAAACGTTCCGCGAACGCTTCCGCCAGCTCCAGCGCCAGTGCCTGTAAAACATGAGAGCGGAGATAATCGCCTTTCTCTTTCCACTCTTCCGCCTTCTCGCGAATCCCTTCGCCGGCGGTGACTACAAGAAATGCCACATAATCCATGACGCCGCTCTCTGTCGGTTTAACGAAATCAGCCAAACAAAGGTACGGTGCCTTTTTCTGCCGTGGGAATCGGAATGTTTTCAGCACGTTGCTGGAATCATTCGGGTCGTAAATATGGATTTCTTCGCCTTTCGACTGCGCCGGGAAAAAACGGTATACGCCCTGCGCTTTTATGAGCCCGGTTTTTTTCGCTTCCGCCAATAATTCGTCGACAATTTGTTTTACTTCCACTGTCTTCGGGTCACCTTCCGCCAGCAGCTTCTCCACATTGCCGCGGACGCCAAGATGCTTACCAAGCAACATGCGCAAGTTTACGTACGGTTGCAGGTGCGTAAGTGGATAGTCGCGCAATACGTGGCGCTCGAAATCCGGCGGAATAAATACCGGCGCATTCACGCTGACATCCGAACGCTTGGGCGCGCTGATGTCCACCATGACTTCTTTCACTTCCGTCGTCGCAGCCACCTGCTCCTGTCCTTTCGCCTTGGCCGCTTTTTCCAGAACAGCATACTCCTTTGGATTCATGAGCTTATTGGCCAGTTCCAATCCGTTCATCGCGTCTTTAGAATACAGCACAAGACCATCGTACTCAGGTGCAATCCGAGTCTCGGTGAACTTCCGCGTCAGCGCCGCGCCACCGACAAGAATCGGAACATTGATACCGGCTGTTTTTAGGTCTTGCGCGGTTGTCACCATCTGTTGCGCTGACTTCACCAGCAGTCCGGACAGTCCGATAATATCAGGCATCTCCTGACGGCAGGCTTCAATCAGCCGTTCCGGCGGCACTTTAATTCCCAGATTGACGATTTTATAGCCGTTGTTGCCGAGAATAATTTCGACCAGGTTTTTTCCAATGTCATGCACATCACCTTTTACTGTTGCGAGCAACACCGTTCCCTTGGTGGACGTCTCTGTTTTTTCCATAAACGGCTCCAAATACGCCACCGCCGCCTTCATTACTTCCGCGCTCTGCAACACTTCGGCGACAATAAGCTGGTTATCATTGAACAAGCGCCCTACTTCATCCATGCCGTTCATCAGCGGCCCATTAATAATATCCAGTGGGGCATACTTTTTCAGCGCCTCTTCCAAATCCGGAATCAATCCTTCTTTCGTTCCTTCCACTACATAACGTGCCAGTCGTTCTTCCAGCGTCAGGTTAGACTTTTCCTCGTTCTTTTCCACTTTTTTCGCGCGGTAAAAATCCGTAAACTTCGCCAGCGACTCATCTGTTGTCTCGAACAGTAACGCTTCCGCCAGCTCACGCTCTTCTTCCGGAATGGAAGCGAAGCGCTGCAATTTCTCCGTGTTGACGATAGCATAATCAAGTCCCGCTTTCGTGCAGTGATATAAATACACGGCGTTCAGTACTTCCCGACCCGCGGGCGGCAAGCCGAATGACACATTGCTTACGCCCAGAATGGTCTGGCATTCCGGATATTTTTCTTTAATCAGGCGAATACCTTCAATCGTCTCGCGCGCAGAACCGATGTATGCTTCATCGCCCGTGCCAACTGGAAACACGAGCGGATCGAAAATTAAATCCCGCGGGTTCAGGCCATATTTATTTACCAGTAGATGATACGAACGCTCGGCTACTTCCAGCTTGCGGTCACGCGACACTGCCATTCCTTTCTCATCGATCGTGCCAACGACCACCGCTCCGCCAAACTTCTTCAATAAAGGCGCTACTTCAGCGAAACGTTCTTCACCGTCTTCCAGATTGATAGAGTTAATAATTGCTTTTCCCTGGGAATACTTCAGCGCCAAAGCGACAACTTTAGGGTCTGTGGAATCGATCATGAGCGGAACCTTAACTTTACGTACAACAAATTTCAAAAAAGCCTCCATATCGGCCGCTTCATCGCGATCCGGATCGGCCAGACAGATATCAATAACATGCGCGCCCCGCTTTACCTGTGCACGAGCAATTTCTGAAGCTTCTTCATACTTCCCTTCTTTGATCAAATCGCGAAATTTCTTCGAGCCGATTACATTCGTCCGTTCTCCCACAAAAAGCGGGCGATTGTCCTGTTCCAGATATACAGGTTCAATGCCGGAAACCGCGTGCGTGCTTAGTCCCTGCGGTCTGCGCGGTTGATAATCTTTGAGCGCTTCCGCGATGGCACGAATATGATCAGGCGTCGTGCCACAACAGCCACCCGCCACGTTAATCCAACCTTGCTCGGCGAATCCGGCCAATTTGGTCGCCAACGCCTGCGGGGACTCGTGGTAATGCCCGTTCTCGTCCGGAAGGCCAGCATTTGGATAACAGCTGACCGCGCAATTCGCCATGGCGGATAACGTTCGAATATGATCACGCATAAATTCCGGGCCTGTCGCGCAATTCAATCCAATAGACACGGGTTGCAAATGCTCTAAAGAAATATAAAAAGCCTCAATATTCTGACCAGCAAGCGTAGTACCCATCGGCTCAATTGTGCCTGAAATCATAATAGGGAGCTTACGTCCCGCCGCTTCGAACGCCCGCTGTACGCCAATACCGCCCGCTTTTACATTCAACGTATCTTGAACCGTCTCCAGCAGTAGCACATCCACCCCGCCTTCAATCAAAGCCAGCGCCTGCTCATAGTATGCTTCCACCAGTTCTTCAAAGGTTACACCGCCGGTAACGGATAAGGTTTTAGTGGTCGGCCCGATCGAGCCGGCGGCATAACGAGGCCATTCCAGCGTAGAGTATTTATCTGCCGCCTCCCGTGCCAGCCGAGCTGCTGCCAGGTTAATTTCCCGGGCACAGTGCTGTAAATCGTACTCCGCAAGCACAATGGATGTGGCGCCAAATGTGTTGGTCTCAATGATGTCCGCTCCTGCTTCCAAATAAGTTTCGTGAATGTTACGAATCACGTCCGGGCGCGTTAGGTTCAGTATTTCATTGCATCCTTCATACTGCTCACCGCCAAAGTCTTCCGGCCCGAGCCCCGCCTGTTGCAGCATCGTGCCCATCGCTCCATCAATAATCAAAATTTTTTTCTGAAGTTGATTTTCAAGTGCCGGTTTCGTTTTTACTGCTGTCACTCCGCTCATCATCATCGTCCCCTTTTCTGACACAAATTCGCTCACGTACAAAATAAAAAAGACCTCCTGAAAGAAGGGAGGTCTCTGCATCTTCATCAAAACGCGAAATCCTTATCTTTCAGGAAACGAATCCTGCTGGAATTGGCACCGTGTATATAATATACCGGTTGCCGGGCGTCATTGGGCCAGTCCCTCAGCCTACTCTGGATAAGAATCGTTTTTATTTTCACTTTTCTAACTAACTTTTAACTAATTATTAATCAATATCTGAAAAGAGTCAATAGAAATTTTTATACATCTCGTGATTTCTTTCATAACGTACGTGTAATCACAATATTAGTATGGGTTTTTAGATCAATTTCATACGGAGCCTTTACTACCGTACCATCACGTTCTTGCACAATCCGAACGATTGGTCTATGCACAGCATTCGGATGAACATGAGATACGACCCCAATTTGTCCTGTATTCAATACGACGGTAGACGCTATAGGATAGGCGGCAATATGTTTTACGAACAATTTCACCAATTCTAGGTCAAACAGGGTATTTCCGGAAGCAAACAAGTATTCCAGCGCTTCATTAGGTGTATAATGCTGACGATGTGAGCGATGGGAAGTAAGCGCATCATACACATCGGCTATACCGACAATTTGCGCGTATTCATGAATTTGATCTTTCTCCAGTTTGCGCGGATAACCGGACCCGTTATACCGTTCATGATGTTGCAGCGCACAATGAGCGGAAAGAAGGGACATATCGTACTGGTAACGCAAAATATTAAATCCGTCTTCTGTATGGTTTTCAATATACGCCCGCTCTTCCTCAGTTAGCATCGTCTTCTTATTCCACAGATCCTTCGGTAACATAATCATACCTATGTCGAACAGCAACGCTCCCACGCCAAGATCCATGAGCTGCTCCCGATTGTACCCTTTGGCCAACCCAATAATTCCAGCCAGTACCGCCACATTGACCGAATGATGAAACAGGTAACCACCCAGCGAATGAAGATTTACAAGATTTACCATAATATCCTTTCTTCCGCTTAAATCTCCTAGTATGTTGCCAAAAACATTCCGGAATACCTTGCCCATATCTGGCATCGCTATCCGTCCTGTTACCTTTGGTTGATCCATAAGCCCTGTCATCATTTTGTATACAGTCTCCACCGCTTTTTTGCGCGTCGTATCACTGAGCACATCCTCCGGTACAATATCGTCCGTATGCTCATCTTCAATATATACCGTATCTATGCCTAGCGCTTTTAACCGGTCAATGTAACGTTGGCTTAATTCAAGTCCGGCGGCCAACAACACCTGTCCTGCTTCCGATAAAATTGTCTTTGCAATTTTATCCCCCGGTTTTACAGAACGAATATGCACTTTTTTCACGAACAAACCCTACTTTCTTAATTTTCATAGGTATTTATGCTTATTTTTGTTCTGATTAAATTTTATCACAGGAAAATGGTTTTAAGATAATAGATTTATGAAAACGCATAAATTTTTTTGAGCTTGATGATATTCGTTCTATACGCTCTTCCTGGAAGAAAGCAACGACGAGCAAGCCGCAAATTCTTCCTACAAACAGCTAAAAAAAGAAGGAAAAAGCATTCGTTTTTTCCTGCTTTTTCCTTCACCCGATTGTTTATCATCTTTTTCTACTTTCTCTTAATATCTCACTACATTGACTGACGCTTATGTCTATTGCTTTCATGTCAGAGTTATAACTCATAGCTATGTGGTTTTCTATTTATCCACCCTCATATTACTCTGTGATGATTGCAGTAAATCTTTAACCGCTCCTACACTTCCCATAAGGCCGGTAGCCTCATATGGAATAAACACTTTATTGTCGCTTTCAGCCAATTTTTCTAAGGCTTCAATATAGCGTAGCGCAATCACGCTATCGTCGGCCTTCACTTCTTTCAAAGCAGAGAACACTTCATAAATTTGCTTTTTCTGGGCTGCAGCAACCAATTCAATCGCTTTCGCTTCCCCTTCTGCACGGCGAATGCGGGATTCCATTTCCCCTTCTGCTTCAAGGATTTGTTTTTGCTTATTTCCTTCCGCGTTCTTGATGGCGGATTCGCGATCCCCTTCCGCTTTCAGGATTTTTGCCCGTTTCTCACGTTCTGCTGTCATTTCTTGCTTCATCGCTTCTTCAATATCGTGAGGAGGAATAATTTCTTTCATTTCTACGCGCTCGACTTTTACTCCCCAGTTATTCGTTGCTTCATCCATTTTGATTTGCAGCGCTGCATTAATTTTATCCCGGGAGTTTAGCGTCTCATCAAGGTTCATATTTCCGATCTCATTACGCAGCGCAGTCACTGCAAGGTTAGCAATTCCTTCTTTTAATCCGTTAATTTCATATGTTGCTGCTTTCGCATCAGTAATTCGGTAATAAATGAGTGTATCAATCTTCATTGTTACATTATCTTTTGTAATTACCGGTTGCGGCATGGAGTTAATGATTTGTGTTCTCATATCCCAACGGGCTACTACACGATCTAAAATCGGCACGATAAAATACAGGCCGGATCCCAATTCCCGCTGAAATTTACCAAGACGCTCAACAATACGCACTTCTGACTGACGAACAAGTTGAACGGATGAAAAAGCAAGGGAAACGACAACACCAATAATAATGATAGCAAACAATACCGGAAACAAATTCTCTACTATCATTTTTCTCCCTCTCCTTCCTTTTATTTATTGTTTATCTACAAACAAAGTAACTCCTTGAACCTCATAAATAACGACCGTTTCCCCTTCAGTAAACGTTTGGTTTCCGACGCTGGCCGCTGTCCATGATTGTCCTCCATACTTAACGATTCCTTTTTCAGTTGGAGAAATTGTCTTTGTAACGATCGCCTTATTTCCGATCATCGCATCCACATTAGTACGAATAACATCGTCATTCACTCCAAACCTGTCTATAAGAACTTCCCTTCCTAATATAATGCCAATGATAGAAGCGATGAGCATAACGGTCACTTGTATCACTAAGTTCGGGGTAAAAATGGCGACGATCCCTGCTAGACCTGCCCCTAATGCAAAGAAAAGGGCCACAAATCCTGATAAAGTAAATTCAGCAATAAGGAGTCCAAATGCAAGAAGAAACCACATCATCCATACTGATAATTGACTTACCAGCCACTCCATTTCCCACCCTCCTTCCAGCTCCGTTACTTACATGTACGTAATTTTTTTACAAAAGTTTCATTAATTCAAAAAATAAGGACCTGGAATGTTGCCGTTCGCATTTCGTACACCGATCCAGCTACCCAAAAGCAGCGAAATCAAATGAATATTCAAAACCTGCGCTGTTATACCATAGCTACACGTAAGAAAAAAAACTGAATATTGACCTTTGATAATCCGCGCAATAATATTCTATTGTTCATCAAATTCAGCAAGATTGACATCATAAGCCAATGTCTTTTGCTGTGACGAATATGTAATGGTCACGGCTGTGTTTTTTACATCTGCCGAGCACAGCGTGACAAGCACTTCTCCTTTCTCTTCATTTGCCTCACGATATCGATCAAGCAGCCAGCTCAGTGCCGCTTCCGTCAGCGGTAGGCCGGCCAATTCTCCATTCGCCGTCGGTACATGCAATAACTTCTTGTTATCCACAAAACCGCGCGTCGTATCCAGCAGCACTTCCACCTGCAATGGAGTCAGGTTCAACCGATACGTCTGTTCCATGTTTGCCTCCTCGTTTCTGTTTGAGTGTGCTTTCCGTTTTCATTTTAGCATAGACCCCATTCGTTTGGCCGCCACCATAACATAGGGCAAATTTTCCATCATCCGCTCAAGCGTCAGGCGATTCGAAGGTCCTGATACAGATAGTGCCGCTACCAGTTCACCTCTTCTGTTAAACAACGGCACCGCCACCGCTGCCGCTCCTTTCTCCCGTTCCTCATAGCTTGTGGCATATCCTCTCTTCCTGATCTCCTCCAATTGCTCCATATAAGCTTTTTTATCAATCGAAGAAGGCCAGGATGGATCCGCCAGAACTTTCTGTTGAACTTCAGGGGAAGAATAGGCAACCAACACTTTGCTAGAAGCGCCGACCGAAAGTGGCAAATGTGCCCCAATAGGAGCCACCCGACGGATCGTTTCGTTGCTTTCTACCGCCTGCACGCGGATTCGTTCATTCTCGTTGCGAACATATAGGCTGATCGTCTCACCAACCTGATCACGCAACCTAATCATTTCAGGCAACAAAATCTTGGCCGGATCATCTTCCTGCGGCAAATTAGCCGACAGCTGCCAGATGCGGAATCCCAGTTGATATTTTTCCGTATCAAGGTTACGCGTCAAAAACCCTTTATTCTCCAATGAACCTAATAGGCGGTATACCGTACTTTTGTTAAGTTCGACTTTGCGGGCAATTTCCGTAAGCGTCAGTTCTTTTTCATCAATAAAACAAAGCAATATATCAAGGGCGCGGTCAGCCGCCCGCACCGTCATCTTATTTTCGGAAGCATCCATCCTGTTCACCTTCCTGCTAAAGTTTCATTTGACGAAACCGTGTTGCAATATATGACATTATACCTTATTGCCCGTTCCCTCGTAAACTATGAGCCCGTTTCAAAAAAAAAATCGAAAAATATAGTGTACGTTTACGAAAAAAAGAAGTATAATGTTATCGGAAACAGAAACTCAGTTTCATTCAGTGAAACACAAGACAAATCTTATGAAGGAGGTTATTAACTTGGCAAAGAAAGATGCTTACTCTGTGCGTTCGACTTTGCAAGTAGGCAACAAGAAATACGCCTACTATTCCCTTAAAGCGTTAGAAGACCAAGGGCTTGGTCCGATTTCAAAACTTCCTTTTTCTATAAAGGTTCTTCTTGAAGCGGCTGTCCGCCAATTCGACGGCGTAGCCATTACGGAAGAACACGTAAAAAAGCTGGCAACTTGGACAGAAGAGCGCGACCCAAATCAGGAAGTTCCGTTCACTCCTGCGCGTATTGTTTTGCAGGACTTCACCGGCGTACCGGCAGTGGTTGACCTCGCTGCAATGCGTCTGGCAATGAAAGAAATGGGTGGCGATCCTGAACGCATTAATCCGCTCGTTCCGGTTGATCTCGTTATCGACCACTCCGTAATGGTAGACGACTTCGGAAACCCGGAAGCGCTGGAAAACAACATGAAACTTGAATTCGAACGCAACGCTGAGCGTTACCGCTTCTTGCGCTGGGCACAAACCGCATTCAACAACTTCCGTGCGGTTCCTCCGGCAACCGGTATCGTTCACCAAGTAAACCTTGAATATCTTGCGTCTGTAGCTGCTACAAAAGAAGTGGACGGCGAAGTAGAAGTCTTCCCGGATTCTCTCGTAGGTACAGACTCCCATACAACCATGATCAATGGTCTCGGCGTAGTAGGCTGGGGCGTCGGTGGTATCGAAGCAGAAGCGGGCATGCTTGGTCAGCCGCTGTACTTCGTAACACCTGAAGTTGTCGGTTTCAAGCTGACAGGAAGCCTAGCTGAAGGCGCAACAGCTACCGACCTGGCGCTGACTATTGTTAACATTCTGCGCAAAAAAGGAGTAGTCGGCAAATTTGTTGAGTTCTACGGCCCTGGCTTAAGCAACATCAGCCTGGCAGACCGGGCAACCGTTGCGAACATGGCCCCTGAGTACGGCGCAACAATGGGCTTCTTCCCAGTGGATGAAGAAACGCTCAATTTCCTGCGTTCCACTGGCCGCAGCGAAGAGCAAGTCGCGCTGGTTGAAGCGTATTACAAAGAGCAAGGGCTTTTCCGTACGGATGACACTCCGGATCCGGTATTCTCTGAAACGCTTGAACTCGACCTCGGCTCTATCGTCCCGACCCTTGCCGGCCCGAAACGTCCACAAGACCGCATTGAACTGACAGCAATGAAAGAAGCGTTCAACAATGCGCTGCGTACACCAATTGACAAAGGCGGCTTCGGTCTGGACGACAAACAAATCGAAAAGAAAGTTACGATTACACATAAAAACGGCAAAACTTCTGAACTCAGTACAGGCGCGGTTGTGATTGCGGCTATTACAAGCTGTACGAACACATCCAACCCGAGCGTAATGCTGGGTGCAGGTCTTGTAGCAAAGAAAGCTGTTGAGAAAGGGCTTGTAAAACCTGAATACGTAAAAACAAGCTTAACACCTGGTTCCCGTGTTGTTACGAAGTATCTTGAAAAAGCAGGGCTCCTGCCATACCTTGAAAAAGTTGGTTTCTACATCGCAGGTTACGGTTGTGCAACCTGTATCGGTAACAGCGGCCCGCTGCCGGAAGAAGTTAGCAACGCCATCGCGGAAAATGACCTAACAGTAGCCGCTGTGCTTTCCGGTAACCGTAACTTCGAAGGCCGGGTGCATGCCCAAGTAAAAGCGAACTACCTCGCTTCTCCGCCGCTTGTTGTGGCATACGCGCTCGCAGGTACGGTTGACATCGATTTGTCTGCTGAACCGATCGGAACGGGCAAAGACGGTCAGCCGGTATATCTGAAGGATATTTGGCCGACAAATGACGAAATCAAGGAAGCGATTCATTCCGCTGTTCAACCGGAAATGTTTGAAGAAGAATACAGCAACGTATTTAAAGCAAATCCGCGTTGGAACGAAATCGAATATCCGGAAGGACAACTGTATGAGTGGGATGAAAACTCCACGTACATCGCGCATCCGCCGTTCTTCTCCGGCTTGAGTTCCGAAGCGGGCGAAATCAAAGAAATCGTGGGCGCACGAGCGCTTGCCTTCCTTGGCGACTCCGTAACGACGGACCATATCTCGCCTGCCGGTAACATCGCTCCAACAAGCCCGGCTGGTATCTATCTGTCTGAACGCGGCGTAGAGCGCAAAGATTTCAACTCTTACGGTTCCCGTCGCGGTAACCATGAAGTAATGATGCGCGGTACATTCGCAAACATCCGTATCCGCAACAAAATGGCACCGGGCACCGAAGGCGGCGTAACAACGTACCTGCCGACCGGTGAAGTTATGCCGATCTACGATGCCGCTATGAAATATAAGGAATCCGGCACTCCGCTGGTTGTTATCGCGGGCAAAGAGTACGGTACCGGAAGCTCCCGTGACTGGGCTGCCAAAGGAACATTCTTGCTTGGCGTAAAAGCGGTAATCGCGGAAAGCTTCGAGCGTATACACCGCAGCAACCTGGTAGGCATGGGCGTACTGCCGCTGCAATTCGCGGAAGGCACAAACGCGGAAACACTAGGTATCACAGGTACGGAAACATTCGATATTACTGATCTGAATGATAACATTAAACCGGGTCAGATCATTAAAGTAACAGCAACCCGCCAAGACGGCTCAACATTCGAGTTTGATGTACGCGTACGTCTGGACAGTGCGGTTGACATCGAATACTACCGCAACGGTGGTATCCTGCAAACCGTTCTGCGTCAAATCGCAAAAGAAGCAAAAGCTGAAGTATAATTCCGTCCATCTACAAAAGAGGAGGGTTCTTCCCCTCTTCTTTTTTTTTATGGAAAACCCATCAGTTCAAAAAAATTGTATAAAAAATATGTTACTGGATATATATTGTGATTAAAATCATTTATATAATCCTTTTATCAATTCTGATGAAAAAAGGAGGGAAAATATGCTTACAGTCTCAGACTTCTATCGTATAACAGAGCAGCAGTTACTCTACAATCAAAACAAGAGTCTTTTTTACACGTTAACAAATGGCAGAACGGGATTGAACGCTTCCGAAGAAACGACCAGGTTATTCAAAAGAAACCTGAAAGAAGTCGCGCAATTTATAAGAGCGACAAAGTCAGAGGGTACATATCAACAATTGCTAGAGGATATTGCAGACAAAGTTATCAGATTATTTATACAAGCGAATCAATATTTGGATTTTAATCATGAAGATCACCGTAAGCTTCAAAAAATCTATGGGGATTTATTTGAACAAATTTATGTTATAGGTAATCAAAAAGAGCAAATGTCTAATAAAGAAGTGGAGTGTTTGTTTCATTTACATTACCAAAATTTGAAAATTTTCTTATTAGAATCGAACGGGACTGAAATCTTTAAAAAGTATAAAGAAAGTCCCTATTTGTTCACAATAAAATGCGCTGAATATACTCCTGAGTTCCAAATGAAATTATTAAACATTCATTTAGATACAATTAAGCAACCCGTCTTAGATATCGGTTGCGGTTCACAAGCAAATTTAGTCCGTTTCCTCAGAAAGAACGGGATTGAAGCGTTTGGAATAGATAGAAATGTACATACAATGAATTACTTATATAAAGCGAACTGGCTTGAATACACTTTTACACCAAATACTTGGGGGACTGTTATTTCTCATATGGCTTTTTCAAACCAGTTTATGCATCATCATTTAAGAGTCCACGGAAAGTTTGAATTATACGCAAAAAAGTATATGGAAATTCTAGAATCGCTAAAAATTGAAGGAAGTTTTATTTACGCGCCAGGTCTTCCGTTTATGGAAGAATTATTAGTATCATTAAACAAAGCATACGTTGTAGCGACTCAAGAAATAGACACCCAAAATTTGTCGAATAACAAAACATCATTTTCTAATGTAAACAGAAAACATGTTACTAAAGTCATTCGAGTAACATGAGGCAACGGATGCACCATGAAAATTTGGGATGCCAGAAGTAGCCGTTTGATTGCAGCTTGATGACGATGTGGGGTTCCCCCTTTATGATAGGCAACCCCATCTTTTTACTTTTTATCTTTATTCTCAAGCATATCATCAATTTGTTTGAACAGCTTTGCAATCGCTTGATCATCGAAATTTTTCTTTGCTTTAAATGTCTCAAGCATCCCGTAAATCTCTTTGCCAAGCGAATCGTCGTTCGGATCCGCCGGGAGATCGGTCGGATCAAACCATACGTACGGATCTACATTGCTGCCGCGGAGATATTTTTGCTTCCATTCTGTAGGATACGTATAATCCTGCTCTCCGAAAACAATCGCCAGCACATCGTCCGTGCTTACGGGCAACAAATGATCGAATACATCTTCAACTCCGCCCTCCATGATGTTCAAATGACGCTGCGTATAACGGACATAATGTTCTCCCGTCGTACGATCCTTCACCAAAACATATGTTTCGTATTCCTCTTTCCTAAGCTCCTGTACATTTTCCAGTCGCTCTTCAAGTTCTTCCGACATAATGACTTTCTTAGCGCGCAAAGACGTGCTCATCTTTCCCTGTCCTTTCCTTTATCTTCTTTAATACGATATCATAAAATAGTGGTTAGCTTCTAGTTTGAACGATATGTACATAAGGAGGAAGTCACATGAAAGCAGTGCTTGTTGAAGAAAAAACGCGGCGTCTTTATATCGGGGAAGCTGAAGATCCTGTTCCGAAAGAAGACGAACTGCTCGTCAGCGTATATGCCACCGCACTGAACCGTGCCGATCTCGTACAAAAACGTGGTCTCTATCCCCCGCCTCCAGGTACAACGGACATCCTGGGACTGGAAATGGCCGGAGTTGTTGAAAAAGTGGGAAAACATGTAACTGGCTGGAAGCCGGGAGATCGTGTGTGTTCGCTTTTGCCTGGCGGCGGTTATGCGGAAAAAGTGGTCATTCCCGCCGAAATGGCCATCCGTATTCCGGATTCTTTCTCTTTTGAAGAGGCGGCCGCCATTCCGGAAGTATTTTTAACCGCCTATCTTAACTTATTCTGGCTGGGTGGCCTTAAGGCGGGGCATACCGTGCTGATTCACGCGGGTGCAAGTGGCGTTGGCACAGCCGCCATCCAGCTTGTACGGGAAGCAGGAGCAATTTCTATTGTCACTGCTGGGACAGAAACAAAGCGAACAACATGCCTGGAGCTAGGGGCCAGTCTCGCGCTCGATTATAAAGCCGGCCCTTTCGCACCAGCAGTGAAAGAAGCGACAAATGGCAAAGGCGTCAATATTATTCTTGACTTTATCGGTGCGCCGTACTGGGAACAAAACCTTTCCTCTCTCGCCATAGACGGGCGCCTCATTATCATTGGTATCATGGGCGGTAGCAAAGTGCCAGCACTCGATCTCGGACAACTCCTGCGCCGGCGCCTGCAAGTCATCGGAACCGCGCTCCGCTCCCGTTCAGTCGCGGATAAAATCGCGCTCACAAAAGAATTCACATCGTTCGCTATGCCGCGCTTCCAAGACGGCCGCTTAAAACCGATCATCGATTCTGTCTGGGATTGGGAGCAGGCGCAAGAAGCGCACGAGTATATGGAAAGTAACAAAAACACCGGAAAAATCGTTTTACAAATCAAAAAGTAGTGGAATACCACATACAAGGTACAAACAAAAGCGCTTCGGTTATTGTGCCGAAACGCTTTTGCCTGCTGTCGTTGTCGACCTCGATTATACTGTTTCTTTCGTGCGCTTGTCCCGTGGAATTTTGCGGGCGACACCTGTCTTAATGGCCGCATCCACTACGGCATCCCGCACTTTCTTTACAACTTTTTCATTAAATACGCTTGGGATAATGTATTGCTCGTTCAATTCTTCATCGCTGATAATCGATGCAATAGCGTGCGCCGCCGCGACTTTCATCTCTTCGTTAATGTCTGTCGCGCGGCAATCAAAAGCACCACGGAAAACGCCCGGGAAGCAAAGCACGTTGTTAATTTGGTTCGGATAATCAGAACGCCCGGTCGCAAGTACACGTACGACGCCTGCTGCTTCTTCCGGATCAATCTCCGGCTGCGGGTTGGCCATAGCAAACACAATCGGATCTTTTGCCATTGTCTGTACCATCTCTTTGGTAAGAATGTTACCACGCGATACCCCAATAAATACATCCGCACCTACGAGCGCATCCGCCAATTGTCCCTGCATATTATCAGGATTTGTCATTTGCGCGATCTCTTCCCACACAGGGTTCTCATAAGAAACGGAGCGGGACAAAATACCATCGCGGTCTACGCCAATAACCTGCTTGGCGCCAGCGTTGAGCAAAATCTTCGTGCACGCTACACCTGCTGCTCCCATGCCTGTTACAACAATTTTTACGTTTTCAATATCTTTGCCAACGATTTTCAGCGCGTTCAATAGGCCGGCCAGAATGACAACCGCCGTACCATGCTGGTCATCATGAAATACCGGAATATCCAGGCGCTCGCGCAGCGCTTTTTCGATTTCAAAGCAACGCGGCGCGGAGATATCTTCCAGATTAATTCCGCCAAATGCTGGTGCCATGCGGGCGATCGTTTCGATAATTTCATTCGTGTCTTTCGTATCAAGGCAAATCGGGAATCCATCCACGTTTGCCAATTGTTTAAACAGCATCGCTTTTCCTTCCATTACCGGCATCGCCGCATAAGGGCCAATGTCACCAAGACCGAGAACGGCGGTACCGTCGCTTACAATCGCTACCGTATTGCGCTTAATGGTCAGCTTGTACGCTTTATACGGATCTTCTGCAATCGCTTCACACACGTTCGCCACACCCGGCGTATATACGCGGGACAGATCTTCCCGGTTTTGAATGGGGATCTTCGGTTTTATTTCGATTTTACCACCGATATGGCTCAAAAACGTCCGATCCGATACGCTTACAATTTTCACGCCAGGCAACATCTCGATACTTTTGATGACTTCGCTCACCTGAGCTCTGCTTTTCGTATTAATTGTATAGTCACGCACCGTATCTTCATTGGACGAGTGAACAACATCCATTGCCACAATGTCGCCGTTCGCTTTGCTTACCGCTGTCGCAATATCCACGAAGTTTACCTTGCGCGCATCCATTTCCAGGCGCAAAATAATACTCGTTCCTAAAGATGTAAATGGCTTCATAGTCTCCTCCTTTTCCCGCCAATGCTGAAAAATGACGAGATTGTGAACAATAATACAACAGTTTATTTTAACCTTAAATCTCGGAAAAAGAAAAGACCGGAAGCATTTTTGCAAAATTCGTACCGTACTTTATCTTATGTCTCCACGGTTATAAATCGGATTCATACCCGCTTCCTCCGCTCCGTTTGCCAGTGAATGCAAACTATTTATAATGGAAGTAAGCCGGACAAGATGCTGCTGTACTTGCTCCGGTGACTGTGTCTTTTCTTTTAGGCTTGTCGCACATTCGATCAACTGATCGGCAAGCCTATGCGCCAGCGTAATATCAAATGGCTGATACATACTTTTCACCTCACGTTACGGTTCTCTCTTTTAGTATGAAGGAAAAAAACAAAAGCATACCCTTTCCTTAAGCGGAAAAGCTAACAATAGTGCTGTTACTTCTCGCTTGGCTGCGACAAAAACGGTACAATATATAGCACAATAGCGGGGCAATCCTACGTGATGTAATCATAAAAGGCGATCCATCCAGATGCAGAACTTTTCGTCTTTAGTCGTTTAACTTCTTAAACCAAGATGGTATAATGCAATGAGAAACAAACAGCTCATTGCATTTTTATTCTTTGAAACAGGCAAGAAGGGAGAGAAAGCATTCATGAAAGAAATGAACGCTCAGCAAATTATCGAATTTATCCAAAAAAGTGAAAAGAAAACTCCGGTTAAAGTACATATTAAAGGTAATATTGATGGAATCGACTTCGGGGCAAATACTAAATCTTTCATTACAGGCAATGTAGGCGTACTGTTCGGTGACTGGAAAGACATCCAGCCGGCACTTGAAGCTAACAAAGACAAAATCGAGGACTACGTAGTGGAAAACGACCGCCGCAATTCCGCCATTCCTCTACTTGATATGAAAAACATCCAAGCGCGCATTGAACCGGGCGCGATTATTCGTGATCAAGTAGAAATCGGCAACAACGCCGTAATCATGATGGGCGCCATGATTAACATCGGCGCGGTTATCGGCGAAGGAACAATGATTGACATGAACGCTGTTGTCGGCGGCCGCGGCACCATCGGAAAGAATTGCCATATCGGTGCCGGCGCAGTCATCGCAGGCGTGATCGAGCCGCCATCCGCAACACCAGTTGTTATTGAAGATGATGTCGTTGTCGGTGCGAATGCTGTAATTCTTGAAGGTGTACGTGTCGGAAAAGGCGCAGTTGTTGCGGCTGGCGCAGTCGTCATTGAAGACGTGCCGCCATACACGGTGGTAGGCGGCACACCGGCGCGCGTCATCAAACAGATTGATGAAAAAACAAAGGCAAAAACAGAGATCAAACAAGAACTTCGCCAGCTGTAATGTACCCATGAGGTAGCAGTAGGAGGTGAGAGGAACATCACCATGAACGCGCAGCCCTTCATTGCGATTCGCCGTGAACTTCACAAGATCCCGGAACCGGGATTTGCGGAGTTTAAAACCCAACGCTTTTTGCTAGACTATTTGGCCACACTTCCACAGGAACGAATGGAAATTAAAACATGGCGCACTGGCATTCTCATCAAGGTAAAAGGGGCAAATCCTACTAAACGACTTGGATACAGGGCCGATATGGACGGGTTGCCCATCCCAGAAGAAACATCCTATGCATTCAAGTCTACACATCCGGGCTATATGCACGCCTGCGGCCACGATATGCACATGGCTATTGCGCTTGGTGTACTGACATACTTTGTGGAAAATCAGGTGAAAGACGATTTAATTTTTATTTTTCAACCTGCGGAAGAAGGCCCGGGAGGCGCGCAGCCGATGCTCGCAAGCGAAGAATTCAATGAATGGCGCCCGGATGCTATTTTTGCCCTGCACATCGCGCCAGAATATCCGGTGGGTACGATAGCGCTAAAACCGGGCATCCTGTTCGCCAATACATCCGAGCTGTTCATCGATTTATACGGCAAGGGCGGTCATGCGGCGTTCCCGCATACAGCCAACGATATGGTCATTGCGGCGGCCCATCTGGCAACCCAACTGCAAAGCATCGTCTCCCGCAATATTGATCCGCTCGACTCCGCAGTTGTTACAATCGGAAAAATCGAAGGTGGCACAAAACAAAACATTATCGCTGAGAAAGCCCGCCTTGAAGGAACGATCCGCACCCTTTCAATGGAATCAATGCAAAAAGTAAAGTCGCGCATCGAAGCGCTCGTCCGCGGTACAGAAGCTGGCTTTGAATGCCAAGCTGCGATTGACTATGGAGCGAACTACTGCCAGGTATACAATGATGAAACGCTGACCCACGAGTTTATGAACTGGGTAAAAGATACGGGTGTCGCCGCCCTTATCGAATGTAAAACTGCGATGACCGGTGAGGACTTCGGCTACTTCCTCGCCGAAATTCCAGGTTTTCTCTTCTGGCTCGGTGTCGATACGCCATACGGACTGCACCACGCGAAAATCGAGCCGAATGAAAGTGCGATTGAAGTCGCCATTCGCGTGCTTACACAATATCTTTCGTGGAAAGCTTCGTAAAAGTCATCAAATCCAATAAAAATAGAGCGGCACTTTTTGTCCGCTCTATTTTCGCGTTAATATTTATTATCAGGTGTCAATACTTTATGATATAATAATACTGCTTGTTTGAGATAAGAAAAAAAGCGGGTGAAACCAAACAATGGAATACAATGAATTTAAAGAGATTGTGCTGGGACGGCGAAGCGTCCGGAAGTTTACAGAACAGCCCGTTAGCGCGGAGCAAGTGAAAGAACTGATTGACTGCGCCAGATACGCGCCAAGCGATACCAACTCACAAACATGGGAATTTATCGCGATTTTAGATAAACAAAAGATTCAAGAAATTTCCGATATGACATGGGAAGAATTGCATAAAATTGCGAATGAAGCACAAAAACGAGGGCTGCAGAAGGAAGGTCGCTTGCTGACAAGATCGTTCGGGCCATACGCCACCGCATTTACCGGTGCGCCTGCGCTCATTGTTTGCTTGGCTACGCCTTATACTTCCAAGTTCCGAGACAAAATTTTTGAGCCGCTTGGAATGATCTCATCCTCCGTATGGGAAGAAGAAGGAATTAAAAGCAGTTGCCTTGCGGCGCAGAATCTCATGCTTGCCGCTCACGCGATGGGAATGGCAACTTGCCCAATGACAGGCCCTGTATTGCTAGCTCAAGAGCGGTTGCGTGACTATTTACAAATCGGGTCAGAAAAACAAATTAACATGGTTATCGCGCTTGGATATCCGGCCGAAACTCCGGCGAAATTGCCGCGCAAACCAGTGGAAGAGATTTTACATATTATATGAACAAGCAACGGCAGAAAAGCCGCTTCGCGGCTTCCTGTCGTTTTTCTGTTTTTAGTGTTCGCCCTTGCTCTATACAATAAAACAGGAGGCTTTTTCTCATGGGCGTTTCTTCCCATAATACCATTCTGCTTTTTGACGGAGTATGCAATCTCTGCAATCAGGCGGTAAAGTTTATCATTCCACGCGATCCGCAGAGAAACTTTCGTTTCGCTTCCTTACAATCGAATACAGGCCAGCGCTTACTGCAACAATACGGTCTGCCTAGCGATACACTCAACAGTGTCATACTGCTAGACAATGGCAAAGCATATACCAAATCATCCGCAGCGCTCCGTGTGGCACGTAAACTAGGCGGAATTTGGTCCCTGTTGTATGTATTCATCATGGTTCCCCGTCCGCTTCGAGATATAATATATAATTGGGTTGCTCGCAATCGCTATCGCTGGTTTGGAAAGCGAGAAACATGTATGCTACCGCCCCCGGACATAGGCGAGCGCTTTCTGAAATAAAAGTTAAAGCATGAGAAGAAGCCCCGAATTTGTTCCGGGGCTTCCGTTTTCCATGTATGATTATTCGTCTCCACCGTCAAACATATCACCGAAGAAGTCACCGAAACCGCCTCCGTCGTCCCCGCCGTCAAACGCGCTTTCGATTGCGTCTCCCCCTCCTACACCGTCCATCACTTCATCCATAATCTCAGACAAAATCATACCGCCAAGCAAACCGGCAGCAAAGCCGCCCATCGCCCCGGCAAAGCCACCATGACGGTGGTGATGATGGTCATGTTCCATCATTGAGCGTTGATGGAGATACGCGTGCGGATTGTCTACCATTTCTTCCATCACACCGCGCAAATAGTCTGCCACACTTGCAGGATCAGCAAGCAGCTCGTTGGAAAGCGCAACTTCGTGTTTGATTTCCACCTCATGTCCAAAGGAAGGCAGATCCAATTCAAGCAACAGGCGGATTTGCTCCTCTTCGATAGCAGCGATAAACTCTACTTCTTTTACCCTGTCCCGCAAAAATGTGGTCGGGAAAAACTCAAACTCCTGTGCGTAGCCGTTGAACTTGCGGGAATCATGTTTTTCGCGAAAGCCTAACTGCTCAAAAGCAGCAATAATGTTTTGGAAGCGCTGCGGCGGATTAACGCGAATGTAGTCGCGGTCCTGATTGTCTACCCCCGCTGCAATATCGAGATTGGTCACAAAATAATATGCTACCGTATGGCTTGAAATCAGCAGATCTTTCGGCAATTCATACCGAAACGGAAACACCTTTCTTTCTTCCGCCCCAATATTAAAATTGCAGGCAAACGGAATGGTAGCAATAGCCTGCCTGTATTCGTTTTGCTTCGTGCGAATGGCCATCATAAACTGAACGTCGATTTTTTTTATGTATTGTTCGACGGCACCACCCTGAATCACAAGCTCTCCTTCGACTGTATCGCCAAGTATAAACTCGCTATTGCGAAGTACCAGATCTACTCTGGCCGACCCGAATCCCAGCTTCGCCATCATCTTTTTGAACATCTCAACGACTCCCTTCCTTACCGAATGATTCTAACTATCCTGAGATTTTATGCAAAAAATACCTGGCTATAATTGTTATCCGTTATACAGCATAACCTTATTCTTCTATCCGTGTATGCTATACGTGGCAACATTATAAAAGTTTCAGCTATTTTTCCACTTTGCGATCCGGAAATGCTTCCTTAATGTTCTTCCATACGCCGCGCTCCGCTTCCCGCGCTTCCGTTTGCCATTCGCGGATCTGGTCGACGTATTTTACATTCGGCGGAAACGTCGCCAGGCGCGCCAGACCACTTCTAACAAGCGTACCATTGAAAAATTCCCCTTTACCGTCTTTCACATCAAGATATACATAACGCAGCCACCGTCCGTACCGATCCGTGGACTGGACATCTTTTTCAAGCCAAACTTCCTTGCCTTCTAGACGCCTCGTCGTATATTGCTTTGCTTCTTCTCCGAGATATCCTTTCGGCCGGTTTGGTGCTTTCGATTCCGGCGTATCAACAAGAATCAACCGTATCTTCCGTTCTTTTCCCTTCACATTTACCACAAATGTGTCTCCATCCACGACTCTAACCACTTTTGCCTTCTGCAGTTGCTGCTCGTTAACATTTACGACTGCCTTTGTTTCTTGAAAACTGTCCTGGGAACCTGTGCTACAGGCAGCAAGTATCCATACGCAAATAAACCATATGATAGACAAGCTCGCCTTTCTTCCCATGTCTCATCCACTCCACTTCATTTTTGTTCTAGATATGTTTTCCAGATAGAAAAAACTCGCGGACAAATGCTTCGCAAGTTTTTCCTAATCATCAAGATAAAAACCAGCCTATCGACATAGACTGGTTTTTATCTTAGTCATATTTTCTATTTTACAACACGACGGGCAGTTACATAATACTTTTTATACCAAGAACTGTTCAAACTGCTGATCGTAACATTATATTTCGTGTTGGCCATATGCAGAATTTTTCCACTCCCGATATATATACCAACATGAGTAATATCCCATTTGTTTTTCTTAGTGCTAAAAAATACTAAATCTCCTTTTTTTAGCTGGTTTTTTGGAACGTATGAGCCAAGCTTTACCTGTTTGTCATCATCCAGCGTATTTATGTTAATTCCGTTCTTTTTGAATATATAATAAATAAAACCGGAACAATCCATATATTTTCCAGGCACATAGGCATGTCTGTACTTTGCTTTGCCAATCAGGCCTTTGCCAGTATTGATAATATTGTCAATCACACGACTTTCGTTACTGATATTCAAAGTACTTCCGTATTTTGCAGAAATATCTGCAGCTTCTGCCTGCATGGGTGCAGCCATTCCCCCAAGCAAAATTCCTGCTGTTAATAGACTTGCTGTTACTGCTTTGAAATTTTTTTTCATGATTCCCTCTCTTATCTGCCGACGAGGTTAGCTGACGGGTTCGGTCGAAAGACGCCCGACCGCGCATGCGCGGTTTCACCCCAAATCATTGGTTCCCCCGTTCCAACGTGTATCAAAATTGGATTAGGCATATGTTTTGTTTCATGTATACCATAACGTACATAGAATACGATTTCATTATAATAAATGTGGATATGAAGCCTCTTTTTGTAATTAATTTCATATACTTACATCATATATAGACGGTCAGATAAGCCTTTCAATAGGCGAACTCAAACCAATAAAAAAACAAATAGACGGCCCGATTCTGAGCCGTCTGTTCGCTTTCTTTATTTGATTTTATGTTGAGTGACTACAGAAGGAGAGTCTGTAATGGTGTTTCTAACTGCCTATCCAGTATAATTGCAATAATAAGAATAACAAAAAAAATACTGGCTAATTTCATGTAGTTTTTCGGATCTCTGTTTCGCATAACGGAAACAATTGCTAACGTCCCAAATAAAATGAGTCCCGCAAACCCTATAAGTTCCATTAACGCCCACATAAAAATGAAGCCTCCTTTATATGTTCAACCACTTCATCCTGAGAAGCTCCGCATATTCATTAAGATAAGAGTAACATAAGTTCCTGAAAAGACAAAAAGAAAGAAGCATCAAGTATATCATGGCAAAAACAAAAGAAGGTTATCCAGTCTAAAACAGTAGGAACAACCCTATTGTGTATATCTTACTGCTAAATGTCAGCCATACGAAAAACCCCTGCACAGGGGTTTTTCGCTAACCAAATTATCCATTCAAATCATCTGCTCAGACAATTGCTGCTCTCCCTCTTTTTCTTCCCCAAAATGCACAGTCCAGGTAATCACTTTTCCGGCAACAATAACCGCCAGAATCGTATAAAAAAGTTTATCTAAAGGCAAAAAGAATGAAGATAAACCTAATACGATTAAGTCTAAAATGAGAAACACGGTTCCTATCGATATACCGGTACCTTTACTGATAAAAAGACAGAGCAAATCCTCTCCACCCGTTGTTCCGCCATAGCGCAGGACAAGTCCGGCACCATAACCGGTGATAATCCCCGAAAGAACGGAAGCCAGCACCATCATATGGCTAAAATCAAAAATCAACGGTGAATACAATTCGCACAACTCATAAAATAAGGAAAAAGCAAACGTGCCTAGAGCCGTCTTTAAGATAAACTGCGGACTTTTTTTGAAAAGAATCAGGATGAAAAACGGGAGATCAAATAGAAGTATTGTGATTGCAGGTGAAAAGTCAAATACGTACTTAAGCAGAAGAGAAAGACCGACAAAACCACCTTCTAATAAATTGTTTTGGAAATTAATGTGGTAATAGCCAAAAGCCAAAATAAACGTTCCTAACAAAATCATCAAAACCGAGCGAATACTTTGTTTCCTCATATAAGAAGCCTCTTTCCGTAGTAGTGTAATAACAACTAACTACGGCAGAGGTTCTATACGATTGTTTTGTTCGCATAATCTCCCATCCGTAGTTAGTTGTTTTGACCTATGTTCATAACAACCTGACTACGGCGCTAAATATATGAGAGATCAAACCGCTTCCATATCTGCCTGGCAGGCAACATGGTTTCGAACCCTTTCTTTATAAATTTATTTTGATAATTTGATTATATCATATTTATACAAATCATGGCTAATAAAAATAACCAGGTTCTGTTACCAAGATACAAATCATAAAAAGTGTTAAAAAGAGCTGTACCATCTATTCGGTACAGCTTTTTTATCGTATTTTCCCTTGCTTAAGGAATAACACCCGATTTCCAAGCTTCTTCGCCTCTTCTTCATCGTGTGTAACAAGCAGCACGGGAATCCTCCACATACGATGTAATTCCAGAAGCTCATTCTGACATTGCAAACGCGTGTCCTTATCCAGCGCGGAAAAAGGTTCATCCAGAAGCAACAACTCTGGCTCTGTCGCCAGCGCCCGTGCCAGCGCTGTCCGTTGTTTTTCTCCACCGGAAATTTGATGAGGATATTTGGGCAAAAGATGTGAAATCTTAAGGACATCCAACAATTTCTCGATTAAAGCGCGCTTCTTATGATCACGTTTATTTCTTACTCCATACAAAATATTTTTCTCCACGGTCATATGCGGAAAAAGGGCATAATCCTGGAACAAATACCCGATCCGTCGCGCTCTTGTAGGTAACGGCTTGGCCTTTCCGTCAAAAAACACCAAACCATTGAGCTGAATCAGCCCGGCATCAGGCTGAACAATTCCAGCGATGCTATTTAAAATCGTGGTTTTTCCAGAGCCGGAAGGACCGAATAAAATAATAATTTCATCTTCAGCTTCAAATTGAACATCCAGAAGAAAGTGCGGTAACTTTTTGCATATCTCAACGCTTAACATCTTTCATTCACCCTCTTTGCTTTCGGCGAAACGGCGCAGATTCCTGCGGCTCCACCAATTGAGCCACATCATCGTACTAAATCCGAGCGCCACAATCACGATCACCCAATACGTAGCTTTCTCTATTTGCCCTGCTTCTACCGCAAAATAGATCGCCAGCGGAATGGTGTCCGTTTTTCCCGGAATATATCCGGCAAGCATGAGCGTCGCTCCAAATTCTCCAAGCCCGCGAGCAAAAGCAAGCACCAATCCTGCCAATATTCCGGGCCATGCCAGAGGAAACGAAACCGTCCAAAACACTCGCCATTCCGATGCCCCCATCGTGCGCGCGGCTTGTTCCAGTTTTTTATCCAAAGATTGAAAAGCGGCGGCAGAAGACTGATACATCAAAGGGAAAGAAACGACCACAGAAGCAATCACCGCCCCGATCCATGTAAACACAATTTGTACATCGAACCATTCCAACAGCCAGCGACCTACCCATCCGTTCTTTCCAAATAAGATAAGAAGCCCGAATCCGACAACGGTGGGCGGCAGGACAAGCGGTAACAGGAATAGTGATTCGATCACACTTTTTCCTGGAAAATTCTTACGAGCAAGCACAAACGCAATCAATACTCCGGTTATAAAGACGATAAGCGTAGATATCCCGGCCACTTTTAAAGACAAAAACAGCGGCCCCATTGTCATGTCAGCCATAAAGTATCAACCTTGTTTATTTAAATCCATATTTTTCTAATATTTCTTTGCCTTTTTTACTCGCCAGATATTTCAAAAATGCTTTAGCCTGGTCAGCATGTTGCGTGTTCGCCGTTACCGCGCCAGGATAGACAATCGGCTTGTGCCATTCCGATTTGGCGATAGCCAGCAATTTCACTTTTTTGGAAATTCTAGCATCGCTTGCATACACCACTCCAACATCTGCATTACCCGATTCTACATACGTAAGCACTTGACGTACATCTTTTCCTAATACAAGCTTGTCCTGTAACTTGTTCCACAATCCAATCTTTTCCAATGTTTCTTTTGTATATCTTCCCGCCGGAACACTCTCTGGCTCCCCAACAGCCAGTTGTTTTATGTGTTCAGGTGACAATTTGTCAAATGAATCAATATGTAAAGAACTGTCCTTTGGTGCCACTAACACAAGCTCATTCGCGGCAAAATCGACACGCGTATCTGCTGCAATCAAGTTTTTATCCTGTAATGTATCCATATCTTTTTTGCTGGCGGATAAAAAAGCATCGATCGGGGCTCCCTGTTCAATTTGCTTGGCAAGCCTGCCTGAGCTTCCAAACGTATATGTTACAATAGTATTGGGATTTTCCTTCTCAAAAGCGGCTTTTATTTCCTTTAGGGCATCTGTCAAACTCGCCGCCGCAGAAATAGTAAGTTCAACTTTTTCAGCAGGTGCGGACAACTCTTCGCTCTTGGAAGATGAGCCACTGTTCGTGCACCCTGCTAAAACAAACAATAATAATACTAACAACAACGATAAAACCTGCTTCAATATACGCCTCTCCTTTATTTTATTTTTATATAAATCACGTTTGATCTATCGACATTCTCTCGTGATTGAAGGAGAGAGAAAATAAGTCGAAATATCAAAAGCGATATATCCAATTATATCTAATTATAAATAAATATAAATAGTTATAAATAATAGGGTTGAATTTAAGTTACAAAATTGGATGGTGGAAACATGAGTAATATCTCTTATACAACCGAAGAAATCGCTAATATCCTAAAAGTATCCAAATTAACTGTATACGATCTGATTAAAAAGGGGGAAATTCGGGCCTATCGCGTCGGAAGGCAAATGCGTGTCGATGCTCAAGATCTGGAAACCTATAAAGCAAAGGCAAAAGGCGAAATCTATCCCCCGCCCCATTCGTCCCAACCGACTTCTTCTCTCGTTTCCGAAAAAAATACTGCTTTGCACTCTCCATCGCCCAGTCGCCCGATCATCATTAGCGGTCAGGATTTAAGCCTTGATATACTCGTAAAGCATTTAGAAAAACGTTCTTCCCTGTATCGTCCCTTGCGTTCGTACACAGGTAGCCTGAACGGTCTTATTTCCATGTATAAGGGAGAGGCGGATATTGTCAGCACCCACCTGTGGGACGGAGATACGGGAGAGTATAATATTCCGTACATCAAAAAAATTCTGGTCGGCCACCGCTTTCTCGTAGTAAACCTCGTGTCACGTTGGGCTGGATTTTACGTAAAAAAGGGGAATCCGAAACAAATTCAAACCTGGGAAGATTTAACCAGGCCGACAATAAAAATTGTCAACCGTGAAAAAGGGTCAGGTATTCGCGTGCTGCTTGACGAACAATTGCGGCTCCGTCAAATCATCGGCCAGAACATTAAGGGGTATACAGTGGAAGAATCTAGCCATTTAGGGGTTGCAGGAGCTATCGCCAACGGCGACGCCGACGTGGGAATCGGCAGTGAAAAAGCGGCTTCTATTGTAGGGGTGGACTTCGTTCCGCTAATTAAAGAACGTTATGACCTTGTCATTTTAAAAACTCCAGAAAACGAACCGTTCATCGAAATACTATGTGATACTTTACATTCTCCTTCGTTTAAAAATGACATGAAAGCAATCGGAGGGTATGAGCTATCGGAAACAGGAAAAATCATATACGAAACAATATAAATACACAGTTATGAAATAAAGGAGAGAGAAAAGCAGCGTATCTTTTTTCGGACTGAACTCTTTTCTTCTCTCCTATCCAAAGATATTTCATTAAACACTTAATAGAGCTTGTTTATAACTACTTCGCAAGATTAGCAAACAAATCATCTACCACGCGGTTAGCTGCCTGATAGCCCAGACCACTTAACCATGTCTCATCGGACACCCGGTATACTTTATTTTCTTTTACTGCTTTGAATTGTTTCCATGTAGGATTGGACATAATTTTGCTTGTTAAAAGATTTTCTTCGTCACGTGTAAACCAGAAGATAGCATCCCCCTCCATGTCCGCAACGCGTTCTTCGTTAAGCTTTACGCTGAATTCATTTTTATCCTGTGCGGCAGGGCGCGGAAGACCGGCATCTTGAATAATGCTGCCGCTAAAATTATCTCTTAAATAAACAGTGACATTATCTTTGCGTGGGCGCAAAATAGAGACATGAGTTTTTGTGAGACGATCACCCATCTTTACTTTGAACTCTTCAATACGGTTATTGTAATCATTCAACAATTTTTCTGCCTCTTTCGTTTTACCTAACGCTTCCGCCTGCAACTTAAGATTTTCTTTCCATGTAGCCCCCAATGTCTCAACAAACACAGTTGGAGCAATTTGACTTAGCTTCTCATAAATCGCTTCGTGCGTATCTTTTGAACCTAGAATCAAATCAGGTTGCAAAGCAGCGATCGTCTCCAAGTTCGGCTGATTAATGGTTCCCACCTTTTCGATTCCTTCTACTCCTTTGAGATACGACGGGAACGGATGATCCGCGAACACCGTAGCCGCCCCCACAGGCTTTACTCCCAATGCCAACACATTGTCCAACGCGCCATTATCAAGCGTAACGACCCGTTCTGGTTTCTTCGTCAATTTGGTTTCTCCCATAGCATGCTTAATCACCTGCTCAGAAGAGCCGAAAGATTCAGCTTTTTCTGGAGCTGATGCTGTCTGACCGCCGCATGCCGTCATCAATAGTACAATGGCTATCAGCCAAATACATAAAAAATAATATGAACGCTTTTTCCTTGCCATTTACAGGTTCCTCCCTTAAAATAAGAATTGTCAAATTTATAATTGATATAAATTATCATTTTCAGTTAAAGGGTATACTATTTTGTCTTTTTCTGTCAATCCAAATTTTACATGGAGGGTATTGTGAGCTTGTTTGCCCGTATATTTCCCGGTTTTCGGTTTACCTTTTTTCTTCTTCTGCTGCTTGTTTGCTTTTTCGCAAGCATCGTATACGGAACAAAGCCGATTTCCTATCCGACTATTTATTCGTCCTTTGTTGCCTTCAACAATGATTCCGAAGATCATGTAATTATTCAAGCTGTGCGCTTACCCCGCGCGCTCATCGCTCTGGCGGTCGGCGCCTGTCTGGGCGTAAGCGGAGCGATCATGCAAGCATTAACAAGAAATCCGCTGGCTTCTCCCGAACTGCTAGGCATGAATCACGGCGCAGCGTTGGGAGTGGTGAGCAGCCTTCTTTTTTTTCCTGCTTCTTCAACACTAAACCATATTTGGTTTGCTTTTCTAGGGGCAGGCCTTGCAGCATGCCTGGTCTATATCTTCAGCACCATCGGCAAAAATGGTATGACACCGGTAAAGCTTACACTTGCTGGCGCATCTTTAACCACTCTGCTTGTCTCGATCACACAGGCTCTTTTAATTTTAAGCGAGCGCTCCTTTGACGAGATGCGTTTCTGGCTGGCAGGTTCGGTGTCCGGGCGCAGTATCGAGCTATTTTTAGATATTCTTCCTTTTATGCTTTTCGGGCTTATTATTGCTTTATTTATCGCAAAAAAAATCGAAGTGCTCGTTTTTGGCGAAGAGATCGCTACCGGCCTGGGCCAGAGAACGGCATGGGTTAAAGTCACAGCTATGTTTGCTGTCGTGTTGCTGGCTGGCAGCGCTGTTTCCATCGCGGGCCCGATTAGCTTTATCGGCTTGGCGGTTCCTCACCTAGCGCGTTCGTTGGCAGGGGCGAATTTCCGCTGGATTTTCATCTATTCGGCAGTATTGGGCGCGACATTGCTGCTGCTGGCTGACACCGCCGCGCGATTCGTTATTTATCCGCAGGATCTCCCTGTCGGAATTATGACAGCTATACTCGGAGCACCCTTTTTTATTTATATCGTCCGAAAAAAGGATTGGAAGCTATGAACCGTACGACAAATTTTCATTTTTTAAGAACCGCATTCTTCCCCATAATAAGCAGTCGGTATTTGCTTGTTTTGCTCGTTCTGCTTCTATGCAACCTGGTGGTTGCTTGGATTACGATTGGGATCGGCGAGTTCCGTATCCCGTTTGCGGATGTGATAAAAACGCTGGCAGGATACGGCGAAAAAAAATATGAATTTGTCATCTACACACTGCGCCTGCCCCGTACGCTGGTTGCTTTTCTTGTGGGAATAGGACTTGCTGTTTCTGGAACCATTCTTCAGGCATTAACCCGGAATCCGCTGGCTTCTCCCAGCGTGATCGGACTTAATGCTGGAGCTGGCCTAGGAGCGTCCATTATGATTATCCTCTTTCCTGCTGTGTCTATCTTTTTCGTCCCATTCGCTGCCTTTGCCGGCGCTTTCATTGCCGGAGCGCTTGTCTACCTTCTCGCTTGGAAAAATGGAGACTCACCGCTGCGTCTTGTACTTATCGGGATCGGAATTGCCGCCATCGCCCAAGCATTTATCTTGCTGATCCAGATCCACGGCAAGATTCAATTGGTAACGAAAGCAACCATCTGGCTGGTCGGCAGCGTGTACGCGCGGGGATGGGAACATGTTTGGTCCTTATTCCCTTGGATTTTCCTTCTCTTCTGTGTGACGTTTGGCCTCGCGCGCCACTTGGATATCCTTCAGCTCGGCGACGACATTGCCCGTGGGGTGGGAAGCAGAGTGGAGTGGCAGCGGGGATGGCTATTGCTTATAAGCATTGCTCTTGCAGGGGCATCTGTTGCCGCTGCCGGTGTTATTAGCTTCGTTGGGCTTATGGCGCCCCATATTTCCCGTCGTCTCGTTGGCTCATCACATAGGGTTCTCCTAATTACAGCAGCGTTAGTTGGCGGACTGCTCGTTATGCTATCCGATTTGATCGGCAAAACTCTGTTCGCGCCGATTGAAATTCCTTGCGGGATTGTCACTGCCATCATCGGCGTCCCCTACTTAATATACTTGTTGATTCGGGAACAAAAATAGCATTCTGCTCTAGATATTGGAAAATGTGCCTCTTCTTCCTAGGCTTTCGTTCATTTTCTACAAAGAAGCATGATCTGTCTGCATCGCTTCGCCAAAAGCAGCGGCCGCAAAACATCTGGCAACTCAAAGATGGAGATGATTGCGGCCGCTTTCTTGCTTTTGCCTTCAGCGCTACGTAGAAGAAAATCAAAAGGCATATGTTTATCCTACGTGAACCTCTCTCCAATAAATTGGAGAGCTTCTCGCTTCATCGAGCCGACTATTG
>JAAROH010007645.1_pt1 | contig 75796 bp, 86 predicted proteins | sample 7248631 | NCBI WGS metagenome assembly JAAROH01 (sample SAMN09772309, study PRJNA484901) | compost metagenome | isolation source: Vermicomposting unit | place: India | reverse complement strand
AAATAAATGTTGGAGTACATTTTTTTATGCACCCCAACATTTATTATAGATCCTTAATTCCTTAGAGTTGCTTTCATTCTGTTTTCATCTAGAATTAATTTTATAGCATCTATTATGGACTTTGTAACTATATCCGCATTTAATATAAGTTTACTACTTGCTCCTTCCCCCTCTATTACCGCTATAGAAAGTATGGCTTCCTTAAACATGGGTATATCATTATAGCCATTTCCAATACATAGGGTGTTCCTGCCTCCTAATTTTCTTACTATTTCTTTTTTATAAAAGCCTGAATCTTCATTGGGAAAAGTCATTATATTAACTCCTAGATTCTTACATTCATTTATAGCTATTCCATAGGTATCTGCTGTTAATACATATACTTTCACATGCTTTTTTAGTTTCTCTAGCAGTTCTTTTACTCCTCCTATTATCTTCCCATCTACAGCAATAGTACCATTATAATCCAAGACTACATTTTCTATCTCAATTCTGCCTCTACCAGGTATGTCATAACATAACATATTTCTACCCCCATATCCATCTTGTCTATATGCTCTATATACTTATTGATTTCAGTCCCAAACTTACTAGAAATATAATTTTATTCTCTATTATATTTTGTGGACAAGCCCTTTATTACCTTTTAATTAAAAAAATAACAGAGGGCTAAGCCCTCTGTTATTAACCGCCTCCAATTGGAGGAAACAAAGATATAACATCCCCATCTTTTACTTGACGGTCAGCTGAACCATCTTTTCCATTTAACAACATGATAGCTACTTCATCTTCAGCAATATTTAAAACTCTAAGTATATCTGCAATAGTAGTTCCCTCTTCAACTTCCATCACTTGAATTTTATCTCTTCCCTGCCTGAAAGTAGCAAATAACCTTACTTCAACCTTTATCACCCATTCACCCCCTTGGTAATTATATGTTTATTTCATTCTCATTAGACTATCCCCTACTCTTACACTGCCGCCTTTTATTACCGTTGCAAACATGGCTTCTTTTGATAAGGGGCAACTTATACCTTCCTTTACCATAGGGCACTCGGGAAAACATCTCTTTCCTATTTTAGTAATCTGAAAAACCGCATCGCCTATTTTAATTAATGAACCAACTCTTATGTCCTTTGAATTCAAATTCCGTATCCTTATATCCTCATGAAACTTTTTTGTACACAGACCAATCCTTCCTGATGACCTTATTTCATCCCATCCTTCTACAGTAAAAAAAGATACTTGCCTGTTTTCTTTATGGGATCGTATATCCTCTATGAGTCCTTTGTGCTCCTTAAAATATCCTTTTTCAATTGGTCTGATGATGCCTTCTCTATCCTTATAGTAAATTCCTTCTACTTTACCAAGTATATTTTTTTCAATCAACTATAACACCTCGATGGTATCTCCTTTTTTCACTACTCCGCCCTTTATAACCTTAGTAAATATGCCTTCCTTAGGCATAATACACTTTCCTACCTGTTGTGAAATGGCACAGCCAGTGTGGCACTCCTTACCTATTTGGGTTACTTCTTGAATAGTTTCGCCTATCTTCAATCTAGTCCCTACAGGAAGTTCATGTAGTATTATTCCTTCCGTAGTAATGTTTTCTGCAAAATCTCCGTGTTTTAGCCCCTTTATCCCCATCTCCTCCATCTTCTTATAGCTCTCAACCCCTAGAAGGCTTACCTGTCTATGCCACTTGCCGCTGTGGGCATCCCCTTCCAATCCAAAATCCTCAATAAATACTCCCTTTTCTATAGGCCTTTTTACTACACCTTTTTTATCAGATATGTTTACATCGACAACTTTGCCAACCTTTTTCATCCTTATCCCCCTTTAAATCTAATCATTCCTTATGAAATCTCCTGATTTACCGCCTGATTTCTTCATCAATTTGATCTCCTCTATTACCATGCCTTGGTCTACAGCTTTGCACATATCGTATATGGTTAGTGCAGCAATGGATACTGCCATAAGTGCTTCCATCTCCACTCCTGTTTTCCCAACAGTTTTTACTTCAGATTCTATCTCTATAGCATCCTCTAGTATATTAAATCTTATATTGGAGCCAGTTATGAATATGTTATGGCACATGGGAATTAAATCGCTTGTCCTTTTAGAGGCCATAATACCTCCAACTTGGGCAACTGATAAAACGTCTCCCTTTTTTATGAGGCCTTCCTTTATCAACTGTATGGTTTCCTTCTTCATTCTTATTCTCCCATAAGCTTTAGCAACCCTTTTTGTATCCTCTTTATCTCCTACTTCCACCATATGAGCTCTTCCATGTTCATTAAAATGAGTAAAATCCATTTTTATCCTCCTATTTGATACATTTTCTTAGTTATATATTGTCCCCTTTCCAATTGATGGGATTCTGGTTTTCTATTTATAGCATCTATTATTATGCTCTCTATATCCTGTCCCTTTCTTAAGGCTTCCTTTAAATCCACCTCTTCATCGGAATGCAGGCATAATTTCATCTTACCTTGAGCTGTTAATCTAACTCTATTGCAGTACTTACAAAACTTACAGGATATAGGATTTATAAGGCCAATTCTGCCCTTTGCATTGGGCAGCTTATAGTAAACGGCTGGAGATGAAGGATCCTTTTTTTCCAATGGGATTAACTCTGGTAGCTTTTCCAGTACAATTTGATTTGATATGTATTTAATGGATTCATTTTTTAAAGCTTCTCCTATTGGCATTAGCTCTATGAACCTTACATCTATCTCTTCCCTTTCAGTAAGCCTTGCCAAGTCCTCTATTTCATCATCATTAAATCCCCTGACTAATACTGTATTTATTTTGATAGGTGTTAGCCCAACTTTCTTCGCTACCTCTATTCCTTCAAGCACATCCTTTATATTGCCTATTCTCGTTATATATTTGTACTTTTCTTCCTTAAGAGTATCCAAGCTGATATTGACTCTCTTTAATCCTCTGTTTTTTAATTCCTGAGCTAAATTCTTTAAAAGCACACCATTGGTAGTTATAGCAAAGTCCTTAACTCCTTCTAACTTGCCAATTCGCTCAACAATATCAAGTATCCCACGTCTTACTAGAGGCTCACCACCAGTAAGCCTTATTTTATTTATCCCTAAGTTGACAAAAGCTTTAGCTAAGGTTTCTATTTCTTCAACTGATAATACATTCTCATGGGGAAGCTTAGGAATCCCTTCTTGGGGCATGCAATACCTACACCTTAAATTACACAGGTCAGTAACAGAAATGCGGAGATAATTTATCTCCCTTCCAAATGAATCTTTCATATTATCCCTCTTTTCTTTAAGCCTAAGGCTGTCAAAATATATTATTTATATTATTTAAATTATATCACAGGAAAGATATTGAAAAAACAGATTATTATGAACTTTCCCAAAATACTTCACCCTAATGGCTATTTTTACTGCTTTAGCTCTCAACTATAAGCTTCTTCACAAAAGGGCAGCATTATGTTCAGTATAAATTGTCCATCTTGATATTCATAGTTTAGCATGCCATCATATTTTTCAACCACTTGTTTTATGCTCTTAATACCAAAGCCATGGTTTTCTTTATCTTTCTTTGTAGTTCTTAACTTTCCATCCTCCCCAATAGGGTTAAATATAGAAGGATTGGATATTTCTATAAATAGATAATCCTTATATGGGTTCATTATTACATTAATATATCTTCTGCTTATATCCTCAATCTTTTCATTGGCTTCTATACTATTATCTAAGGCGTTCCCTAGTATTGTACATAAATCCAAGGGCTCCATATTTATATCCTTTGGAATGCTTACCTTCATGTTCATTTTTATATTTTTACTATTGCCTTCGGATCTCTTCTGATTTAATATGGCATCAACTACATCATTTCCTGTCTTTATCCATGTATAGGTCTCAAAAGCTTCATTTTTTAAATCTCTAATATAGTCTATTGCCAATTTATGCTTGTCCTCTTTCAGCAAATTTTCTATGCAGATAATATGGTTTTTAAAATCGTGGTTGATCCTTCTGATTTCCCTATAAACTTTCTCCTTTTCTCTAATTCCCTTTGTAAGCAGTTCATTCTTTATCTCAATTATCTTGTAGTTACTTCTCTCCCTATAGAATTCATTTAGCTTAATAAAGATGTAATAGGTCATTCCCACAATCAATAAAGAACCTAAACTGATGACTACCATCAAATATTGCATATCCACGTCATAGTCGTTTAAAACCATGCTGATATAAAATATTACCAATAAATTTAATACAGATATTAAATATACAAACAGTATCCAATACCAATAGTGGACAGGAATTTCAGTTTTCCTTCCTTTATAGTCATCCTTTATTATTTTTAAAATAATAAACAACAATAGCTTGGATATTTGGGAGAATATCATTCTGGCCCAAGTTTGGTTGATGATAATATCCTTTATATCTCTTCCAACAAAATAGCTTATTATATTGACCGATAGAATATCCGTAAAGATTAAGAAGAAGTAGAATACCGTAACAAATAGAAACTTCTCCTTTAAATTTCCCATAAACATGTTATAAGCAATCAATAGAAAAATTACGTACATTATAATGGTGCGAAGCATAGAGTATATATTGATTTGAGTTAAGACGAATATCAATATGGACAACAATATCATGGATAAAATATGATATGCGTTTTTTATTTTTATATTCCTTTTTATTGTGTAATGTAAAAAGTCATAGAATAAAAGAACCTCTATTAAGGATAATAGATATTCATATATGCTCCAAAGAAAAACTCCCTTCATCTCTTAATATCTTCCTTTCCTTGCTGCTTCAATAAAAGCCTTTTTTACATCCTCCATTCTATATCTGCTGACAGGCAATTTTTCTCCATTATCCAAAGTTATCTCTAAATCCCCTATAGCTTTTATATAATTTTGATTTACAATACAGCTTCTATGGATTCCAACAAATCCTTTAGGCAAAAAAGCATCTTCTACATCTTTAAATCTTCTTATATTAGTCCTGAACTTGCTATTAAAAGTCACAATATGAACTACTCTATCCATGAATTCAAAGTATATTATTTCCTCAATAGCTAAAGCTATCTCCCCATCAGCTGTTTTAAAAATATATTTTTCTGTAGACGATTTCTTCATTGCACTTAGTAAAGCTTCTTCTAATTCCTGATCTATGTGAGTTTTTCTGATAAATCTAAATGTGTTGTACTTAAAGGTTTTATATACTTCTTCCTCCATGGAAGTCAAGAATATCAATATAGTTCCCTCATCCTCTTTTCTAATTAATTCAGCTAACTCTAATCCATCTATTTTAGGCATGTTTATATCAAGAAGGATAATGTCAAAGGGCTTGGCCCCTTTGTCATAAGCCTTTAGCAATTCCATTCCACTACCAAACTTATGTATTTTTATATTTTCCTGTCGAGCTTCCAATATCTTAATTATTCTGTTTTCGATATAACTTAAAAAATTTTTATCATCATCACATATTACAATATTTATCATACCATCACCTTACTAGGGTATTTCTAACTTTAGACTACCATGAAATCCACATAATGACAATAAAAAACCTCCTACATGAGGAGGTTTCAATATGATATAAAGCCCAATACCCTTTTATATCTGTAATATGTCTCAGCCCTGCCTGATTTTTTCTAATTTATTTTTTAACTGGCTTCTTTGGTTCAAAGGATAGAAATATTGATTGTTTTCCTTCTGCCAATTCAACTGCTTTCTTTGATAGTTTAGCAATGTTTTCTAATACTTTTACTTTAGTATTCTTCATTTTGGTCCCCCCTTTCGGAAATTTTTCCTTTGAGTATAGAGTATGCTATAGAGGATATTGTTATTGCTACCATGAACCATATATCTATTAGTTCAGCTTTTATTAGATATCCTATTATAGAAATTAAGCTTAAAACAATTACCCTCTTTCTTGCTTCCTTTTTGTTTTTAGCTATTTCTTCATCTGTTTTCGGATTGTTCTTATTTGTAACTGGTGCAAATTTAAATATGATTATCGTAGAAGCAATTAATAACAAAGCACCTAGGATTGGCTTATAGGCTAATAAGATTATATTTTTTAAGAATATCAATACAATAAACGATACTAGGGAATAGATATAGCATATATAATAGTATTCTGCATGATATCCTCCTGTATAGGATTTAAGTAGAAAATGTATCAATAAAAATATGATAGCTGATGGCATTTCCCCAATAATAAGGGCTAGTATTAATATGCTAATAGATGTGAATATGGTGGAAATAAGCAATTCTAAACCATATATGTAAACTTCTTTATCATCTATATCAATTATCCTGTTAGTTATCAGGTAAAAAGTTATATCCTCTGCTAATCTATGTAACATTTGACTCCCCCATGAAAACTTAAATTTATCCTGTCAATAAGTTTATATCATATTTAATTTAATTTTTGTTGAAAACAGCACCAATGGTATAAAAATTGGTATGAATAGAAAACATTAAACATAAAATCATTCATCTATCAATACTAATAAATACAGATCTCTATCGTATTTATTTATTTTGTCCTTGTTTTGATTAATTACTTGGTTTTCATTTATTAGGCTGATTAGCTTGTCAAAACCCTTCCAAGCATAGACTGTTACGTCTACATCCTCCACATTGTATACACCATTAATAATAGAAGATTCGCCCTCAACCTTCCATGCATTGGTCCGTTTCTCAACAATAAACTTTCCTTTATCTTTATCTTCACATATTGTAGCAATGAAAATAGCTTGATTAACTTTATCATAAAATACTATTATCTCCCTATGTTCAGCTACAGGAATGGTTTTTAGTATGTATGTATTTTCTGACAGCAAACTGCTTATTGCTAGCTCTCTTGTATCATAATAAGGCTTGGGTGGTCCTTCCATTAAAAAAGAATATAAAAGCAAAAAAGTTAACAATATTGAAAAAATTATAAATGCTTTTTTCTTCATTTTCCACCTCAATATGCTAAGCTTTAGCTATAGGCTCATCAGAAATATACCATATTTAGTTATAAGTTTGTCCCCTTTGGTATGAATAGCATAAAAAATGGTATGAATAGAAAAAGCCCCTATTCCATACTTGGAATAGAGGCTTATTTTTACTCTACTATAACAATCTCCCCTGTACGCTCAAATCCATATCCACCTAAGGCATCTACTCTCTTTTTGAATTCATCAGATATTAGTATTTCAATAAATCTTTTAATCTTGTCATCTTCAAGTAAATCAAAGGGAACTAAGAAATCATAGTCTTCATAGGCTACTTCTACAAAATCTAAATCTAGAGCTTTAGCTGCTGAAAATATTCCTAATCCTGTTGTAGCAGACCCAGTCTTTACTGCAGAGGCAACTGCCATATGGGTAGTCATCTCTCTATCATATCCTTTTATATGGGAAGGATCAATATTTTCCTCTTTTAGATGATAATCTAGAAGTATCCTAGTGCCTGCTCCCCTCTGTCTATTTACATATACCACATCATCCCTAGTAAGATCAGAAAAGCCTTTAATACCTTTTGGATTCCCTTTTTCAACTATAAAACCTTGGTGCCTTCTTACACCTTTTATAAGAGCCATTTTTTGCCCTTTAAAATACTTCTTCACATAGGACACATTGTATTCTCCAGTATCCATATCCAGCAGATGAATTGGAGCTATATAGCACTCTCCCCTTCTCATGGCCAAAATTCCGCCCATGCTACCTACATGCCCTGATGTAAGCCTCATCATGTCTGCCAATATATCCATTATAATATCGTGGCTTCCTATGGAAACCAGGGTCTCCTTAATTTGGCTTAATGGCTTCAACACCCTCACATCAATTGGACTTCCTGCATCAACCCCTTCTAGGGATTGGGGTATAATAGCTATTCCATCTGCTTTCACTAAACTCATGGTAACTCCTGCCCCACTAGATAGGGGTGTAGCAACTAGCTTGTCCTTCACGTATCCCAAATTTACCCTTATAAGTTCTCTATTTTTCAACGAAGATGTAATCTTCTTTGAAATAATGGCCTGCTGAAATACTTCCTTTTCCTCTTCTAGGCCTATGAACTTCAATATTAATGGAATGACGAAGGTTTCAAATACCAGATATGCTGATACTGGATATCCTGGTATGCCTATAACGGGCTTTTCGTCTATTATACCCAGGATTGTAGGTTTACCTGGCTTCATTGCAACTCCATGAACCACCACTTCTCCCAATTCCTCTATTACGCTTGCTGTGTAGTCCTTGCTACCAGCAGAGGAACCAGCTCCTATTATCAGCATATCATTTTCCTGTATACCTTTTAATATGGCTTCTTTAAGCTTATCATAATCGTCCTCTACAGGGCTATATCTATTTGGTATTCCGCCATTTTCAAGAATCAACCCTTCAAATACTCTAGAGTTAGAATCAATTACCTTTCCAACTTGAAGCTGGCTTACCCTTTCCACTATCTCATTGCCAGTAGGAATAATCCCAACCCTAGGCTTTCTATATACTTTTACCTTTTCAATACCTCCTGATAACAAGGCGCCTACATCTATAGGGCGAATCCTGTGTCTGGAAGGAAGGATCATTTCAGTGGCCACAATATCTTCACCAATAGGCCTTACATGCTGCCAGGGGTAAGCAGCCTTTAAAATTTGCACCTTCCCATCTCCTAGCTCAATAACATCCTCAATCATTATAACTGCATCATATGGTTCTTCTATGGGATTTCCTGTATTTATGTAAGTAAAGTCCTTTCCTTCTTCCAATACTACTGGATTGGTTTCAGTAGCTTCTTTGGTATCAGAGGATTTTACGGCAATTCCATCCATTGCTGCTGCATTATAATTTGGAGATGAAATCAATGCATATACTGCTTCAAAGGTTATCCTGTTTAAGGAATCTAATACATCTACCTCTTCCCAAGTAGGTTGTATGTTTAGCCTTGTGTAATACTTATCCTTAGCCAGATCCACATCTATGTTATCAATGTATATATTCCTCTTTATCATTCTTTTGTTGTTCTCCATAAAACCACCCACCTTTCCTTCAGTAACAGTTATCCAGCAACTCCCTAAAATACGACTACCCTATCAAATTAAGTAAACTTCCCTTTCCTCTCCTTTATAAACTCCTTCTTCATGAGGTTCCAATATTATGTATCCATGAGAATTGGATAGCAATGTTATCATACCAGATTTTCCATAGTTAGGAGTTGCATAGAGTATACCATCTATTTCCCTGAGTCTAACCATCTGGTAAGTTTTCTTCCCTGGAGCTGAATGGCAGTTGAAATCCAATACAGCCCGTGTTTTTAAAATATAATCTTTTATCCCCATTTTTTCCTTTATAAAGAATTCAACTAAGGCTTTAAACACTACAATTGACGATACAGGATGGCCTGGAAGTCCAAAGATAGCTTTGCCTTCCCCTTCTCCAACTATAGTAGGCTTCCCAGGCTTAATGGCCATGCCATGGATAAATATCCCTTTGCCTTTAAAGGAATTTATAACTTTAGCTGTATAATCCCTTGTTCCTACAGAACTTCCTCCAGAAATAAGGACTACATCAGAAACCTCTAAGGCTTTTTCCACTTCCGTTCTAAGCAGTTCATAATCATCCTTAACAATTGCCCTGCCTACAACCTCTCCTCCTAATCTCAATATCAAGGAATAAAGGGTATAAGTATTTATATCCCTTATCTTTCCTAACTTAAGTTCTTCATCAATATCCACTATTTCATCGCCTGTTGAGATTATATAGAATTTAGGCTTTTTAAATACCTTCACTTTGGTTCTTCCCAAAGCTGCCAATACTCCTACTGCTTCTGGGGTAAGTACCCTCCCTTTAGTTAGAGCAACCTCCCCCTTTTTTATGTCGTCTCCTTTGTAGATGATATTTTCGTGGGAGGATATGGATTTATACACCATTAAACTCTCTTCATCTAGTTTTTCAGTATGCTCAATCATCACTACTCCATCTGCCCCTTCAGGAACCATCCCCCCTGTTGGGACATACATAGCCTCTCCTGTTTTTATGACCTTATCTGTAATCTGCCCCATCTGAACTTCACCAATGATATTTAAAAGGCTTGGCACCGATTCGCTGGCCCCATGGCTATCCTTAGACTTAATAGCATAGCCGTCTACAGTGGATCTATTGAATTCAGGCACATCTATATCGGATATTATATCTTCTGCCAAAACCCTATTAGTACACTCCAATATGTGTACTTCCTCTATTCCCAATTGAAAGTCCCTAAAGTTTTCCACGATTCTGTTTTTGGCCTCCTCCACTGATATGAGGTTTAAAAACTCCATTTGATTAAACCACCTTTCCCCATTCCAATTGAATTATGCTATCACATAGCCTTTTTGCCTGTTCAATATTATGGGTGACTATGAGTACAGTCCCCTTATTTTCTCTGTTAAATCTAATTATCTCCCTTTCCATGATCTTCATGGATTCTGGATCTATATTGGATGTGGGTTCATCCAATAACAATAATTCCGGGTCAAATACTAGGGCTCTCGCTAAGCTTACCTTTTGAGACTCTCCTCCAGAAAGAAGATGGCCTTTTTTATCCTTAAGGTCTTCTATTTGAAATCTCTTCATTATTTCTTCTACTTTCTTCCTTCGAATTCCTTTATCAATTTTTCTCACCTTCAATGGATATTCTATATTCTCAAATACCTTTCGCCTAAATAAATACGGTTTCTGGGTTACTAGGGTCATCTTCCTGTAGACCTCTTCATTTAATAGATTTCCATTGTACTTTACAGTACCTGTAAAATCCAAATCTAAACCTGATACAATTCTCATAAGGGTGGTCTTTCCTGAGCCATTTGGTCCAATAAGTCCAGTGATACTTCCCTTTCTAATCTCCAGCTTGTCTATATCCAATATGAGCCTATCAGCATAGAATTTCTTTAGGTTTTCTATTTCAATATGCATATCAATCATCTCCAGTATATTTATAGATTATGCTATTTACCACAAAGGATATGAGTAATAAAACAATTCCCAAAGCAATGGCCATAGGATAATCTCCCATGGATTTCAACATGGAGATGGCAGTTGTTATAACTCTTGTCCTATATCTGATATTACCTCCCACAATCATAACTGCTCCTACTTCGGAAATGGCCCTTGAAAAGGCAGTTATCACATTTACTATCAGGTCAATTTTCAGTTCTTTAATAATCAATATGATTATGTCCTTTCCTCCTGCTCCCAGGGTTTTCCCTATCTTTTCTATTTCTTTTCCTCTATTCTTCCCTAGACTATAAGTAAGCCCCAATATAAGGGGAGTTACTAAGAGGGTTTGAGCGATTATCATGGCCTTTGGCGTATACATAAGATCAAACTTGCCTAAGGGACCTCGCCTTGAAAGTATTATTGCAACAAGTAAACCTACAACAACTGAGGGAATACTCATAAAGGTATACAGCATTCGAGAAAGGGCCCTCTTACCTTTAAATTCCTTAATGCCTAAATATATTCCTATGGGTATGAATATGATGGAGGCGATAATTGTAGCGGATGTGGAAACAAATAAGGATAGGAATATTATCTGATATATTTCTCTATCAAGTCCTACTAAAAGGCTAATTGCTTCTTTAAAACCTTCAACTATGTAATCTATGGAAACCACCGCCTTATGTATGTTATGTATCCTTCAAAGTGAATAAATAAAAGAGGCTAAAAAAGAGACAGGTACAGAAACCTGTACCTTCTCTTATTTTGATTACATAATCCTTCCTTTTGCTATTTTGCATTTGGTACAAATAGAGGTTGCCCATACTTGTCTACTCCATACTTTCCTATTATCTCTTGAATTTCATCGGAAAGAATCCATTCCATGAATTTTTGAGCTCCCTCTGCATTTATTTTTTCATTCTTTTCTGGATTTACTGGTATTATACCGTATTGATTGAATAGTTTATCGTCTCCTTCAACTAGAATTTCCAAATCCAAATTATCTTTCATGCTTAAATAAGTACCTCTATCTGAAAGGGTATATGCTAATTCCTCATTTGCCATGGTTAGCACGTCTCCCATACCTGCACCTGCTTCTATGTACCAATCACCTTCTGGGGTAATGCCAGTTTCTTCCCATAAGCTAAGTTCCTTTTTATGGGTACCAGAATCATCTCCCCTGGATACAAATTTAGCCTTATTTTCTGCTATAGCTTTAAAGGCTCCAACTATATCCTTTGGATATTTTTCTTTTAATTTAGCAGGATCATCCTTAGGCCCTACAAGTATGAAGTCATTATACATTACATCTCTTCTTTCAAGGCCGTGTCCTTCTGCTACAAATTCTTCTTCTGACTTCTTAGAGTGTACTAAAAGAATATCTGCCTCTCCATTTTTGCCCATCTCTAAAGCTTGTCCTGTTCCTACAGCAACTACATCTACTCGAATCCCTGTTTCCTCTTCAAACATTGGTATTATGTAATCAAGTAATCCAGTATCCTGAGTGCTAGTAGTTGTAGCAAGTATAAGCCTTTCTGATGCATCGTTTTTCCCTTCATCACTCTTATTTTCTTCTTCATTGTTATCTGCCCCTGTACTTGTATCAGGCTTACTGCAACCTGCCAATAGGGTCAGTGTGAGAATTAAAATTAAAGTCAGTGATAAAAACCTTTTCATATAAATCCCCCTCCTCTAATTTTTTGCAGAAAGTTCTTGTGTGTCAAAATTTTAACTGTTTAAGAACTTCCTCACTTATAAAAAAACAGCCCTGGAAAGGACTGTTTTCATTCTCATAAACACAAAGCACTGCCTTTTCCTTTCCTAATACGGGAGGCATTAGGATTTCTCCTAATACCCAACGGCGCAACTTCATAGCATATAGCCTTAGAAGGTTACGCTCGGAAAATTAGCATATATATTCATTTTTTCTCCCCTCGCAAAGCCAATAAGGGTCATATTCAGTTCCTGAGCTATCTCCACTGCAAGGCTTGTAGGGGCAGATCTGGAAACTATAATGGGGATTTGTCTTTTTGCTGCTTTTATAAGTATCTCAGAAGATATTCTGCCGCTAGTAAGTATTATTTTATCCCTTGTGTCTATCCCATTTAAAAGAGCATGTCCCATCACTTTATCTAAAGCATTGTGCCTTCCAATGTCTTCCTTGAATACAATTATATCATCTAAGCTGCACAGAGCGCAACTGTGTACCCCTCCGGTTTCTAAAAAAAGTTTTGAATTTTTATTAAATTTTCTCATTAAATCCCTAATCTTGTCTGCTGGCACATATAAGGTGTTTTCAATCCTTTTAGATCTGAAAGAATCAACTACATTGTAGAATACGGTTCCCTTACCGCAACCTGATGTTATGGTTCTCTTACCCCTAAACTCTTCATTAAAGGCATTTACATTGTTTATATATACATAGGATAGACCCTTATCTTCATCTATGAAAATCCTATCTACATCTGAAAGGGAAGAAATAAAACCTTCTGAATGCAAAAAACCAATTGCTAATTCCTTTAAGGAATCAGGGCTGCAGAGTAAGGTTATTATCTCCTTCTCGTTTACATATATGGTAAAGGGGTATTCTAAAGCCACAATGTCATCTTCTTCCTCTCTCATATCCCCTTTAACCCTTATAATATTGACCTTTTTTATATCTTCCATCATATCTCCCTCAATTTAGTATTAATATTCTGTAGATATTCTTCCAGATCCTTTCTGGTATTTAAGTTTAGGAACATATCCCAATTGGGGCTAAACCTTCTAGCCTCCTCTTCTTCTATATAGCATATAGGAAGCTTTTTTATTAAAGAGTTAACCGATCTTTCATCCTTCATAAGGTGTTTTTCAATATGCTCTATCATTTCTCTGGAATAAAAGGCATTAAAGGGCTCAATCCAATGACCAAATTTAGTAATGCAAGCCATAACATTCTTATCTTTTAACTTGTCTTTCATAAACCTTATATAGTCCAAATTGATATTGGGCATATCACAGGCTATAAAGTATACAAACTGGCTGCTAGCTTCTACAAGTCCTGCATGAATACCTGATAGCGGTCCTTTGCCTGGTATCTTATCCTCCGTGATTTTATCGGTAAAGCCTAAATAGTATTGAGATTTATTTGTAACAACAACTATCTCATCAAATTCCTTTTTTAGCTTCTTTCTTAAGCTATCTATAAGCCTCCTTTTATTGATCACCAGAAATTGCTTGTCAAATCCCATTCTGGTGCTTTTGCCGCCAGCTAATATTACTGCTGTACCAAACTTTTTCATACTTTCACCTACTTGGCACAATCATGAGCTTTGCCTTTTAATATTTCTAAGCCATGGTGAACGCTATCCAATATAAAATCCAGGGCTTCTCTTACAGCCTTAGGGCTTCCAGGAAGGTTTATGATTAAGGTTTCTTTTCTTATTCCTGCCACTGCCCTTGAAAGCATAGCCTTTGGAGTTATGCTGAGGCTATGATATCTTATAGCCTCAGCAATGCCATTGGCCATCCTATCACAGGCTTTAATGGTGGCTTCAGGAGTGACATCCCTTTTGCTGAATCCCGTACCTCCTGTAGTAAGGATTAAATCCAAGTTGAGCTCATCAGCCATGTATATCATTTCCTCTAAAAGCACATCCTCTTCATCAGGAAGAATTACATATCTTTCCACTTTATATCCAAAGTTCTCTACTACTTCCTTTATGACCTTCCCGCTAATGTCTTCCCTCTCCCCTTTGTAGCCCTTGTCACTAGATGTAATTATTCCTACCTTGAACACAAAATCAGCTCCCAACTTTCTCTATTTTTACTGCAGCTACCTTTAATTCTGGAATCTTTGCCAGTTCATCCAATTTGCTATTAGTCAAATAGTTAACTGCCCCTTCAGAATAATGGAAAGGCATAAATACCACATTTTCATCTACTATTTCCGTTACCTTAGCAGTAGTTATAATGCTACCTCTTCTGGAGACAAGCCTTACCTTTTCTCCATTCCTTATGTTTAGCTTATTGGCTGTAGCCTCATTTATTTCAACAAAGGACCTAGGTGCCAGCTTGTTTAGACCCTCAACTCGGCCTGTCATGGTTCTAGTATGGTATTGATAAAGCAATCTTCCAGTTGTTAAAATAAATGGATATTCTGAATCAGGAACTTCAGCGCTGTCCCTGTGCTCTACTGCCATCAACAATCCTTTACCTCTAGCTATACCATCCTTATGGAGATATTTAGTACCTGGGTGGTTTTCATTAGGACATGGCCACTGGATACCTTCCTCTTCTATTCTGTCGTAGCTTATTCCTCCATAGGAAGGAGTTACGCTTCTTATTTCATCCATTATCTCTGATGGATGGAAGTACTTTTTATCATGGCCTAATCTAACCATAAGCTCTGCAAGTATCTGCCAGTCAGGTTTTGCATCTCCAACTGGTTCTATGGCCTTCCTAATCCTTTGGACTCTTCTTTCAGTATTAGTGAAAGTACCATCCTTTTCAGCAAAGGATGCTGCTGGAAGTACTACATCAGCGTATTCAGCTGTTTCAGTAAGGAATATATCCTGAACTACTAAGAAGTCTAAGCTTGTTAATGCCTTTTTCACATGGTTTATGTCAGGATCTGAAACCATTGGGTTTTCACCCATTATATATAAGAACTTCACATTTCCTTTTTCTGCCTCATCCATTATCTCGGATACAGTTAAGCCAACCTTGCTTGGAAGATTTACCTTCCATGCCTTTTCAAATTTTTCTCTAGCTTCATCCTTAAATACCTTTTGGTATCCTGGAAGGTCTGTTGGAAGGCCTCCCATATCGCAGGCCCCTTGGACATTGTTCTGTCCTCTGAGGGGATTTATACCTGCTCCTTCTTTTCCTATATTGCCACAGATTAAGCTTAAGTTGGATAAGCTCATTACCGAATGAGTACCAGTAGTATGCTGGGTAATACCCATTGCATAGTAAATTCCTGCCCTTTCAGCTTCAGCATAGATATGAGCTGCCCTTATTATATCATCCTTATCTACTCCACATATTTCAGCTGCAACCTCTGGAGTGTAATCCTTCACAACTTCCTTTAGCTCTTCAAAGTTTTCCGTATTCTTTTCCACAAACTCCTTATCATATAGCTCATTTTCAATTATCACATTGATCATTCCGTTTATTAAAGCAATATTTGTTCCAGGCTTAATCTGCAAGAACACATCAGCATAATCAGCCAGCTCAATCCTTCTTGGATCTGCTACGATTAGCTTCGCACCATTCCTTATGGCCCGCTTCATAAAGGTAGCTATTACAGGATGGTTTTCAGTGGTATTTGAACCTATTACAAATATAGCATCGTTATCAAGTATCTCCTCAATGCTATTTGTCATGGCTCCGCTTCCTAGAGTAGTTGCAAGACCTGCAACTGTGGAAGCATGTCAGAGGCGGGCACAGTGGTCCACGTTATTTGTTCCAATTAAGGCTCTAAACATCTTTTGGAATAGATAGTTTTCTTCATTGGTACACCTAGCAGAAGTTAGTCCTGCTAGACTATCGGGACCATATTTATTCTTTGTTTCATTTATCTTCCTCACTATTAAATTGTAAGCCTCTTCCCAAGTGGCTTCTTCAAATTTGCCATTTCGCTTTATGAGAGGTGTCTTTAGTCTATCAGGATGATTTATAAAGGAATAGCCAAACCTTCCCTTTACACATAGTAGTCCATTATTGGGTTTGCCATAAGCAGGCTCTACTCCTACTACCTGGTCGCCTTTAACTAAAAGGTACATCTGACAGCCTACTCCACAGTAGGAACAGGTTGTCTTCACCTTCTTTACTTCCCAGGCTCTGTATCTAACCTTTTTCTTTGGCATAAGGGCCCCCACAGGGCATACAGCTACACAGTTACCGCAGGAAACACAATTAGACTTAGCTAACCCCATATCAAAGGGCGTAGTCACCTTAGTCTTAAAACCCCTGTTTTCAAGACCAATTGCACTAGTGCCTTGCAATTGGCTGCATACCCTAACGCATTTCCCACAGAGGATGCACTTATTTGGGTCATAGATGTAGAATGGATTGGAATCATCTATAGGATAATTCCTCTTTTCTCCCAAATAAGTTCCCCTTTCAACTCCATACTCATAGCAGTAATCTTGAAGTTTACAATCTCCGGATTTTTCACAAGTTAAGCAGTCCTCTGGATGGTTTGAAAAGAGAAGATCAAGTATCTCTTTCCTTGCTCTTATTACCCTTTCACTATGGGTTTCTATTTCCATTCCATCCCTTACCTTGGTAGTACAGGAAGTCTCTAAGCCCTTCTTACCCTTTATTTCCACTATACAAAGCCTACAAGCCCCATAGGGGTTGAGCCTATCATCATGGCAAAGGGTAGGAATGGATATACCTAACCTATTGCAGGCTTCAAGTATGGTAATATTGTCTTCTACTTGATACTTTCTACCATTGATGATAATGTTAGCCATTGTATTCAACTCCCACTCTCTCTTCTTCATGGTCTAAAAGCTTATCCAACAGCTCTTTAAGTCCCAAAGCCTCTCCCCATGAAGCTTCTCTAAATTCTCCATTCTCTTTAATATATGGCCTTTCAGGATTATCTATGAATATGAATTCGGTAGTGAGCCTTCCCTTCAAGCATAAAGGCCTACCACTGCTAGGTTCTTTGGCTCTAACTGCAATATTTCTGCCATTCTTTGATAATACTTCAAAATTGCATCCATAATCACAGACCTTGCATTTTACTTCTTTTCTGTCGTATTCCCAAACTCTTCCTTTGCCAAGCAATCTCTTATCCAATAGAGCTCCTACAGGGCATACAGTTACGCATCTGTTACAGGATACGCAGCTGGATTTTTCAAAGGTGAAATCTGCATCCAATACTATTCTGGTATTAAATCCCCTCTCAGCAAAGGATAGAACCTTTCTATCCTGAACTTGACTGCAGGTTCTGACGCATTTTCCACAGAGGATGCACTTGCTGTCGTCCTTTAGTATATATGGGCTTGATGTATCCACATAGGATGGCCTTCTTGCCCCAGAATGCTCTCTAAACTTTACATTGTACCTATAGGCATATTGTTGAAGCAAGCATTCTCCTGCTTTTTGGCAAGTTAAACAATCATTGGGATGGTTATCTAAAAGGAGCTGTAATATCTCCCTTCTTGCTTTCACAACCCTCTCTGATTCAGTGTAGATAACCATTCCATCTCGGACTTTAGTCGAACAGGAAGCCTCTAGCTTTCTCTTGCCTTCTATTTCTACAAGGCATAGCCTACAAGCCCCTGCCACTTCCAAATTAGGATCGTAGCATAAGGCTGGAATATCTATGCCTGCTTCCCTAGCTGCCTGAATGATAAAATAGCCTTCAGGCACCGTAACCTTTTTCCCATCTATAACAACGGTAACTTCTCTCATAGTATTCCTCCTAAACTCTATCTCTTTATAACTGCTCCAGTTGGACAAACTTCCATACAAGTACCACATTTAATACACTTTTCAGTATCGATTACATGTCTTTCCTTTACCTTACCGCTTATAGCTGAAACTGGACAGTTTCTAGCACACTTAGTACAGCCTATACAATTTTCAGTAATAAAGAACTCTAACAAAGCTTGACAAACCCCTGCTGGACATCTTTTTTCATATACATGGGCTTCATATTCTTCTCTAAAGTATTTTAAAGTAGAAACTACTGGATTGGCAGCAGTTTGTCCCAAACCACATAAGGAACTATTAGTTATTACTTCCGCTAAAGTTTCCAATCTATCTAAATCTTCAGGAGTACCTTCTCCAGCAGTTATCTTCTCCAATATCTCTAGCATCCTCTTAGTTCCCTCTCTACATGGAACGCATTTTCCACAGGATTCATCTACAGTAAAGTCCAAGAAGAACCTTGCTATATCCACCATACAGTCAGTTTCGTCCAATACTATCATTCCACCAGATCCCATTATGGAACCTATCTTGGCTAAGGACCCAAAATCCACTGGAGTGTCTAAGTATTCTTCTGGAATACATCCTCCCGATGGGCCGCCAGTTTGAACTGCTTTAAATTTCCTTCCCTTTTCAATTCCTCCGCCAATATCAAATATTATCTCTCTTAAAGTGGTTCCCATAGGTACTTCAACCAATCCAGTGTGCTTTACCTTTCCGCCTAATGCAAATACTTTAGTTCCTGCAGAATCCTCTGTACCTATACTTCTAAACCATTCAGCACCATTCAATATGATTGGAGGAACGTTTGCAAAGGTTTCAACGTTGTTTATTATTGTAGGCTTACCCCAGAGCCCTTTATGAGCTGTTCTTTCTATCTTAGGCCTTGGCATTCCTCGACGGCCTTCTATTGATTCCATAAGGGCAGTTCCTTCACCGCATACAAAAGCTCCTGCTCCTAATCTTAGCTCTATATCAAAGCTAAAATCTGTACCAAATATGTTCTTTCCAAGAACTCCTAATTCCCTAGCCTGTTTTATGGCTGTTGTCAATCTCTTTACTGCCACAGGATACTCTGCTCTTACGTATATGTATCCTTGGTCGGCTCCTATGGCATATCCACATATAGCCATTCCTTCAAGTACACTATGAGGATCTCCTTCAAGTATACTCCTATCCATGAAAGCCCCTGGGTCTCCTTCATCTGCATTGCATATTACGTATTTTTGGTCTGCATCATACCTAAAGGCTGTTTCCCACTTTTTACCTGTTGGAAAGCCTGCTCCTCCTCTTCCCCTTAAATTGGAGTCCTTAACTACATTTATCACTTCTTCTCTGCTCATTTCAGTAATAACCTTTGCTAAGGCCTGATAGCCATCAAAAGCAATATATTCGTTAATGTCGTTATAATCTATAATTCCGCAGTTTCTTAAAGCTATCTTCTTCTGCTTTTTATAGAAGTTTACCTGTGATACATGCTTTACCTTTCCTTCTTCAACTGCATCTTCATTAAGCAATCTTTCCACAATTTCATTTTGACATAGATGCTTATCCACAATTTCATCTACATCTTCAACCTTTACTCTGCTGTAGAATATGCCTTCGGGATATACTTCTATATTTGGTCCAGACTCGCATAATCCAAAACATCCGGCAATGCTTACTTCTACGTTATCCAAGCCTTTTTCAGCTATCCTCTTTTCAAATCTATCCTTAATCTCCCCCACATTGGAAGAATGGCATCCTGGACCACCGCATATTAATATAAGCCTTTTATCTAATTCCTTTTCTTGATCAAATATTTCTTCTCGTCGCTTTATCAATTTTAAATCCATTTTCCCTAGAGTCTTTTCCCTAATATCATTCAACTCTTGAATTGTTATCATCCATTTTACCTCCAATCTATCTATAACTATTTATTATCTCTTCCACTTTTTCCAAAGTAAGCTTTCCGTATATCTGGTCGTTGATCATCATTACTGGAGCAAGGCCACATGAACCTAAACACCTGGTTGCATCAATAGAAAACTTCCCATCAGGTGTAGTTTGTCCAACGCCTATGCCAAGGATTTCCTCAAGTTTAGCTAGTATATCCTGTCCACCTTTTACATAACAAGCCGTACCTAAACAAACTCCTATTACATTTTCTCCCTTTGGAACCAATGAGAACTGAGAATAGAAAGTAGCAACGCCATATATTTCTGATAGCGGAATTTTTAGCTCCTTTGAGATGAGTTCCATGATTTCTAAAGGTATGTATCCAAATAGATCCTGTGTTTCATGAAGGGCCATCATAAGAATTCCTTTTTTTGACTTATTTTCTTTAATGAACTCAGTTAATTTTTGTACTCTGTCTCGATTACCTTCCCAATTGAATTTTAATTCCATTCTATAGCCTCCTTTTACCTTCTAATAAAAAAGACAGCTTATTTTCGCTGTCATGAACTTGTTAAATATTATCCATGGGAGTAATTTGTGATTTTTCTGAAAATATTTACTTTTCGAAAATTCCTAATCTTAAGTAATATGATAGAATATTTTTACTTGTTTGTCAACAGCTCAAGCCTGTAAGGCCTTATCCACAATAGCTTTAAAACTTTCTTCTATAATTTAGACATATTTATTAAAATATTATTCAACATACACCAGTTTAATGATTCCTTTCTTCCAAGAGAATCTTTTTCTTTTATTAGCTGATAAGGATTTTTCTTTTCCTTTAACAAGCTTTCTAAAGGTTCCAGGTATTTTAATTCTTTTATTTTAAGACCTTTCTTGGCTAGGTCTAAGAGGCTTTCTCCTATTTCTAATATTTTTATTTCTCGTACCTTTCCTTCTAAACCCCTTTCAACTATGCTCCTTTTAGCTTCTTCTATATCTTCTTCCTTCAAATCCTTAACATATTGATACATGGTATTTAAATTGTCCTTGTTGTACATAATGCCTTTTATAAGAGCCAAAGCTGCAAAGTTCAATGGATAGGGAATTGCATCCATCATCCTAATTTCTATATATTTCTTGGTTCTTACGTCAGGGAATACCATGGTCAATACGTGTTCTAGCTCTTCAGTGGAAAGAAGCCTATCTTCAAATATTTCTCTAACCAATTTTTCTCCCGTTGGGTAGGTGGTTTTACCATCATATATGAATATAGGAGGTACGTTTAATATGTATTCAGCATATTTCCTATATCCAAAATCATCATCAAATACTCCAGGTACAATTCCAACCCTATCCTTATCACAATTTTCCCATATAACTGACCGCAAACTGTATCTATCCCAAGTTCCCCCTTCAAAGTAATATCCACTGTCAAAAATTGAATACAGTACTGGAGAAAGGGCACTAGCTACTTTAAATTTTTTTATATAATCCTCTTCAGAGCTATAATCGATGGCTACTTGAAAAGATGCGGTACCTTTCATCATATTATGGGCATACAATCCCTTTGATTTAAAGTATTCATACATGTAATCATATCTCTTTTTAGGAATCATCCTAATGTCTTCAATCTTTGATATTGGATGGTAACCAACAGCAACAAGTGCTTGATTTTTCTTTTCTAGTATTGGAACTATCTCATGAATAAAATCCAAGTATTCCTTTTCCAAAGCTTCAATAGACTCCTGTGGTGCTATGCTTAGCTCCAGTTGACTGCCTGGCTCTAAAGTCACATATTTCGTATCAGCGTTAACTCCCAATATATTTTCTCCTTCGTAGCTTCCCACCCAGCCATTGTTTTCCAACTCCTTCAAAGTTTCAGCTACTCCATCTTTGCCATAATAGGAAATGGTTCTTAGTGAATCCTTATCTACTACAAAATGCTCAACTTCTATTCCTAACTTAAACTCCTCTTCTTTCTTTTCGTGCCTTTTAAAATAATCTGTGAATTGATTTATTAAATCTATATAGTCCACTAAAATATCCCCTCTTTCATATGTAATAATGAAATTTCGATTGCTATCCCTATTTGTAGTTTTCAACTTTTATTATACATCAAATTTTTTTCTAATATTTTACTAATAAATTTTTAATACCCAAATTTCAACAAAAGTAACTAAAGGGTAAAAAAGAAAGCACTGGAAAATTAGTATTAAAACTAACCTTCCAGTGCAATATTCTTGAAGTTATTTTATGACCTTTAATGCTTTATCATAGCTATTTAAGTTTTCATATCCATCTTCTGTTACTACTATTAAGTCTTCAATTCTAACTCCCATCTCTCCAGGCAGATATATGCCAGGTTCTACGGAAAATACCATTCCAGGTTTCAATTCGGCTGTATTGGCAGATGATACGTCTCCAGTTTCATGAACTTCAATACCTATGGAATGCCCCGTTCTATGGGTAAAATATTTCCCGTATCCAGCATCTTCTATAACCTTCCTAGCAGTCATATCCACGTCGCAAAATCTAATTCCGGGCTTTATAACTTCTATAGCCTTTCTATTAGCCTCAAGGACTATGTTATAAATTTCCTTATGCTTTTCTGAAACTTTCTTAAAGAATACAGTTCTTGTCATATCTGAACAATAGGAGTCTTTAATACATCCAATATCTATCACAATGCTGTCTCCATCCTTTAGCTTTGAATCATCACAAGCATGATGGGGATCAGCACAGTTTGCCCCATAGCTTATTATAGGATCAAAAGATACCCCGTCAGCCCCTAATTCTTTATATATCCTTATCAGTTTTTCTTCCATATCCTTTTCACTGAATTCAGGTGATATTTCATTTATCAATCTTTCAATTGCCTGATCGTTAATCTTGGATGCCCTTCTCAATAGTTCAATTTCTTCCTGATCTTTAATCATCCTTAAAGCATCAACAATATCCGAGCCATTGGTATATCCTTTTGCAGCATTAAACTCCATAAGCCTTAGCAGGAATCTTGCTGGCCAATTCTTGTCAATTCCTAAAATTGAATCCTTATCCACATAGGATGCTAGAAGCTTTATTGGATCATCTGTATCCTTAAACCAGATTTTATCTACTCCTAAATCCTCTTCAACAAGGAATAATTCGTTAATAAATAGCTTATTGCTCCCCTCTACGTTAATATACAATGCTAGCATTCTCTCTCCCGGATATATCCATTTGCCTGTGAAGTAAAATATGGATGCAGGATCTGTTATCAATAGCTGTCTAAGATTAGCCTCTTCCATTGCCTTTATTAATCTTTCTAGTCTATTCTTCTTCATGCTTTCCCCCCTCTGAAATATCTTTTACCTATGTTACATCCAACTGTCTGTGTTCCATATGTCTTTTATCTAAATACTAACATAACTAGTTGGGTGAGTCTATAGTAGCCCAGGTAGTAGTCAATTCTATATTTCTTAAATTTTATGTTTTGAGAGGTTTTTTTGTGGTAAAATATGATTGCATGGTTAAATAAAAATGCTCTTTCTGGCATAAAGGCTCCTTAAGATTCCCCCAAAATCAAACATTGCCAGATAAGAGCATTTTTAACAGACTAAAAGTCTACTTATATATTCATGCTTATGAATTACTCTTCAGCAGCAGCAACTTCTACTGGTTTTCTTGAATCTCTTAGAAGAGTTAGTGCAGTATAAGTAACTACTGCAATAACTAACCATGTTAATATTTCTAATGGCAATGATTTAACTAGATAAGCAGCTATAATTACACCTATTACGCCTCCAATAGTGATAGCCAATGATGCCTTGCGGTTATAAGCTCCTTCTTTTACGAATTTGATTGAAGCTGCTGGCATTAGGAATGCACAGGAACCCATCATTATTGGGAAAGCTACACGTGGTGACATTCCTAAAAGATATACAAAGGCCATACAAGGAGCATAAAGACCTATACCTGCTGTCATAAGTGCACCTAATATGAAGTTACCAACAATAGCTATGATCAATTTGATTCCTGTTAAACCAATAGCTTCACCAGTTCCTAAGCTAGAAATTAATCCAAATCTTTGAGTAGTCATAATTAGCGCAGTTACTAACAAAGCTATACCCATTACAAACTGTATCTTTCTTTCTGGAAGTTTAGCAACAATACCTGCACCTATTATTGAACCTGCAACTGAAGCAGCTAGCATAGATATCAATGTTATTGGTTCAACTTCTATAGCGGATATAAATATAAATGCTTCGATTACAACTGGTATTGTACAGGATACATTTAACGTTCCAGGTATAACTTTATCCTTTGTTTGTTTGAATGCTCTTAAAGCTGCTGTTGTTGGAGCAAAGCTACCTATTCCCAATGTATCAAAGAAGTTTACAACGAATCCTATTATTCCTGTGATGGCAAAGCTAGTTTCTTTTTCAAGTTCATTCTTGTGCTTATTTAAATCTCTACCAAATACAACAGAAAATGCAGCTGTAAATAAACCTAATACTCCTAACAATGTGGTTACCATGGATATATCCTCCTTTTTTTGGATTTAAGCATTTTTTATCCAACACAACTCTTAATATGTTTTTTATTTAACATTTTAATTTATTTATTGTTTTTTTTACAAAGGAAATTGCTCTAAAGCAATTTCCTTTTATTTCTATTTAAGGGAGAATCCATATTTCATGGGATCATCTTCATCAATTACAAAGGTATTAAATCCTGTTATATACGCCGATCCAGTTATTTCAGGTATTACTGCATCAAATTCTCCTACTTTAGTAGTTCCAACTACTCTTCCTTTGAACATAGTTCCTATAATGCTCTCGTAAACAAATAGTTCTCCTTCTTTTAATTTCCCTTTAGCAAATAAGGTTGCCATCTTTGCTGAAGTTCCGGTACCACATGGAGAACGGTCTACTTGTCCTTCTCCAAATACTACTACATTCTTTAATGTAGCCTCTGGATTAGTTGGCTCATCATAGATTTCTACAAGGTCAACTGTTTTTATGTGATCTAAAGTAGGATGTTGGATCTCTATTTCCTTGTTAACAATATCGCGAATCTTTAATCCTATGTCTTTCAATTTTGTAGCATTTTCTGGGGTGATTTTTATTCCTAGCTGCTTAGCATCAACTATTGCAAAAAAGCTTCCGCCAAAGGATATGTCCAATGTTATTTCGCCTATTTCTGGAACATTGATCTTTACATCTTCTTTGTAAAGGAAAGCAGGAACGTTTCTGAAAGATACTTCTTTTACCTTTCCATTTTCAATAGCTGCTTTAACTCTAATAAGCCCTGCTGGAGCTTCTAAAGTTAATTCAGTATAGGGCTCTACTTTTGGTACCATTCCTGATTCTATAGCTATAGTTGAAGCTCCTATAGTTCCATGACCGCACATATTTAGATAACCGCCGCCGTCCATGAATATGATTCCAATATCTGCTTCGTCGCTTACAGGTTGTACAAGAATTGAACCAAACATATCATTATGGCCTCTTGGTTCATGCATTATAGCCCTTCTTAAATAATCCATGTTTTCTTCCAAATAGGCTTTTTTCTCAGGCAATGTTTTACCAGGAATATTAGGCACTCCACCTACTACAACTCTAGTTGGTTCTCCCATTGTATGAGAATCAATTGCATGAATATATCTTGAAAACTTCATACTAAACACCTCTCCGCATTTTTAATTTTAGTAAAGCCACTGCCTTTTTAGCATCCATAAGATCAGTGCTGTTTTCTCCTAAGACTTCCGTTTCAATACCTTCTTCCGATTTGTTTATATCAACAATAGTATCCATGTACTTGTTAGTTACTACAAATTGTGCCTGTACTCCGTTAAAAGTAACGCCTACAACTGGTATATTCCTCATCCCGATCTCTTTTATAGTGTTTGCAAAATCCACATGGCTATTGCCCCAGCCATCACATGATAAGATGGCTCCATCTACACGCATGGCTTCTAACCATGCAGCCGTTCTTTTGCCAACAAACATCTTATCATCATTATCTTGAGGGGTCCCTACCAACACAACTCCTACTACATCTAAATCATCATCCGACGTCGCCACAGCTAAAAGAGGGTCTCTAAAATGGTGAAGAGAAGTTTCTTTAGTGGAAGGTCCTATGCCCATGTTCTCCCTCCTTTACACCATAGAACGCAATGCTCCATCCCTGTATTCATTAGGGGTCAATATGATTGGAACATTTCCTATGTCAATAATGGATCTTCCTCCTTCAAACCCTGAAGGTTCCTTGCTAAACAGCTGATTATCATACATAGCTCCTTGGCCTGCTATTTGTTTAACAATCACAACTCTTTTTTTACCAGGCCTTATTCTATCGTAATACTCATGCTTCTCATGGCATTCATGGCCTGGTAATTTCTTTAACACGTTCCTGATCTCTTGTACAAACAAATCACATAACCTGTGCCCTTCTAGAGGGTATTCCCTGCTTGACATACATCCTCTCTGGAAAGTGATGTCTACATGTATTATGTAGTCATCCTTATTAGGAGTACCGGGTCTTCCAAAGTACATCTGCTCTTTTAGGATCCCCTCTGAAGAACCAAACTCAGCCATCTGAACTCCGTCCACATCTGCTCCTGTAAGCATTACATATACACCTGTCAAAGTATGGGTTATCCCTTCCCCCAATTGACCTAGTACCTTGGTTGATATAGGCATAACATCCATAATGCTGTTTACGAATATATCGTGTTCATAAGGCTTAATGATGTTTATCCTAACGCTCTCAACTAGTTTCTTATCCATCTTGTCTTCAAGAAAATTCTTTACGATGGTCAGGGAACCTTTATTGATGCTAAAATCCTCTCCGAACTTTACATCTTCAATATGAAAGCTTTTGATAACCAATCGCCTCATCTTGATTTCATCGCTGCTCATTTAGATCACCTTTTTGTTTTTTTACTTCCCATCTATCCTTATAACAAGGATAGACGGGAATATTTATTAAACTTTTGCAATGTATTCATATGGAAGTGGTACTATTTTGCCTGGAGTATCAATTTCAACTAATTGTCTTAATGCATCCTTAACTATATTTCTTTGCATTTCTGGGTTATTAGGCTCACCAGCATTAGCTCCCATAGGCACTCTTGGTGCAACAGCTCTTGGAGAACCATTTTGACGTACAACTGGTGGAAGAGCTGCAATTATGATAGTTGGGATGCCAGCTTGTTCAATTGCTCTCTGCACAATCACGGCAGAGCGGTGGCAAGTACCTCACCCAGCAGTCATCAATACTGCATCTACTCCCTCTTCTTTTAATCTTCTTGCAATTTCTGGACCTGTTTGTTCAGTGAATACCTGTTGGTTTCCACCTCCACCCATGAATCCAAAGTGAATTGGAGCAACTTTTCCAATAAATCCTTCTTCTGCTAATTCTCTTAATCTATCAATAGGGAACATACAGTTTATGTCCTTGTTTACATCCCCATTATCGTAACCACCATGGGATACCATTAGCTCACTGGATGGAGTATCTCCAGGAATTAATCTAAAGGATGTGTCTCCTGCTAAGTTAAATCTCTTGTCAGATTTTAAGTGAACTCCAGCTGCTGTAGCTAGTGCAACAGTCATGTCCTTTAACTCCTTTGTTACAGGAGTGAAAACTGGTGGTGGTGTAACTGGGGCATAGATTTCTGATTGTAATCCCTTTACTACTGTGAGACTCATTTTTCTACCTCCTTGTCTTTTTCTCATGTTCTAAGGCGTTAAGATAGTGCTGATTTACTTCAGGACCTAATACCTCTAAAAAGCTCATATTTAGCCCAACCTCTTGTCCAACTTTTAGTGGATAATCAGTTATAAGCATTCTCATAGGTATTTTAATGTGTCCTAATCTTCCTTTAAAGTCTATTTCTACAGCTCCATCTTGAACATCCGTTATGACGCCTTCCATGTAGATGATCTTATCTCCATATTTCATGGCTTTACCTTCTTCTATGAATATTTTTCTTTACGCTTTTGGCTCATTGGTAGAGATTGTTCATTTTCTACTCTTTCAACTGTTATTCCGTATTCTGCTTCAATTAGCTCTAAGTTGTTTTCTTTTACGTTTGGATTCCATTTTCTTTCAGCTTCTTTTACTTCTTCTCCTGCCATAGCTGCCTTTAACATTGCTAATGCTCTTATGGCATCTTCTTTACATAATGTGTTGCATCCAAGTACTTCGTTTTCAATTCCTTGTTCAGATTTATTCATATCTACCATGTACTTCATGTATTCATTTCCTACTACTAGAGCACCTTGTACTGCACAGAAGGACATACCTACAACTGGAATTCCTCTCATACCTATTTGCTCAATATGGCTTGCAAAGTCGATGTGGTTGTTTCCAAATCCTTCAGTTGTTACAATTGCTCCGTCTGGATCAAGAGCTTCTACTGTCATTCCTAATCTTTCAGAAACATAGAATTTCTCACTATTAATTTGTGGGCTTCCTACAAAGATTACACCACAAAGATCTACTTCAGGATCATTTAAAGCTTCTAGTACTAGTGGTTCTCTCCAGTAGTGTCTTGAATTCTCTTTAGATGCTGGCCCTATACATGTTAAAGCGTGGATACCTCCATCTAGTACTTCCAATGGGCTGAATACTACTGGAACGTTACCTAAGTCAACATTTGGCTTACCGCCTAATATTCCAACTGGTTCTACTGGTAGAATTATATTATCGTGCATTGCTCCTTGACCCATGATCTCTTTAACGATAACAACTTTCTTCTTGCCAGGTCTTCTGTAATGTTCTAATACTTCTGTTTCAACAACTAAGCTTTCATCTTCTAATTTCTTCAACGCTTCTCTTATTTCTTGAGTTATAACATCAGTAGCTTTGTGAGCTGCCAATGGTCCTCTTCTTTCCATGTTTGTGTGCGCTTGAATTACGACTTCAGTCTTTATGAATATTTCACCTTTGTCAGGACAACCTGGTCTATTCCACATGATGTTTTCTTCTAGGATACCTTCTGAAGAACCAAACTCCCCAATTTGTACACCATTTTCATCTGTACCAGTAACCATCATAATTACACCGTCTAATACTCTGGTTACTCCTGTTCCTAATTTGCTGTCTCCTTCTTTAGTAGCTATAGGTTGTACGTCCATTATGGTTTCGCTGTACTGGTTGTACTTATCTGGAGTGATAATATCTATCTTTATTGATTTTACTAGTGGATCAACCTTTAATGCATCTTCACAGATGTTCTCTCTTATATATAGGGTAGTACCTTCTATTTTAGTTTCTGGTCCAAACTCTACTTTATCAATTTTGTAGTGTTTCTTGATAAGCTGCCTTATCTTCTTAGGCTCTTGTTCTTTTACTTCTGATTCCTCAACTTTCGCACTTGTAGCTGTTTCAGATACTACAACTGGTTGTGCATTTTGAACTGCTCCGCCAATAAATCCTAGAGGCAATTCAATGTCGATATCCTTTCCTTCTCCAATGTGAAGCTTCAATACTCCTGCATTCCCAGCTGAAACCATAGGTTGAGTGCTAGCAACCTCTGCTGGAGCTGAAGCCTTTGTAGCTTCTTCTTTAGCCTCTACCTTAACCTCTGCTGTTTTTGCTCCTTCTACTAAATCAGGAGTTATAGGTGTTAAGGAATCAATAGTTTGAGTTAATTTAGCACCTAATACTTCTCCTATTTTCAAACAATTGCTTGGAATTGATAACAAACCTGAATCCTCTAAATCAGGAAATATTGCTGGGTCTTCTAGATTGTCAGCTTGAATGATGGTTCCTGCTTCAGTTCTGCAGCATACTACTGCATAATCATTTTTGTGCTTTTCTGCAGTTTCTGGAGTTATTGACATGTTACAACCTCCTTTTTTGTTTTATTTATCTTTAATTTTTCTTACTAATCTCAATCCTGCAGCTCGTAGAACGTGATCTGTATGATGATATGTTGGTACTCCTAACCTAGGAGTAACTGTCATTACAGTGTTAGTTCAGTCGCCGCAGCTGCCTGCTATAATTACTTCTGCTCCTTGTCTTTTCAAGTTTAGAACCTTTGTAGCTTGTCCAGGGCATATACCTGGTAATTCACAGCGGAATCTTCCATTTACTTCTGTCATTCTCTTGCATTTTTCTTCAGCTACAACGGTTCCTCCCATAGCTTCAACGATTTCTCTTAGTCTTGGCTCTTGGGCTCCACATTCGCAGGCTAGAATACCAAATTTTCTTCTATCTACTGGGAAAGGCATTGCAACTAGTACTCCTCCTAGAGTCTTAGTGACAGGATCATTTTCTTCACCATGCCTTCCAGTGAAAGGTCCTCCTAGGACAATTTCCCCATGAGGCTCTACATAGCCACCAGCCTTTTCGATAAGCTTTTTAACAGGATAACCTAATGGCACATCCATAAACACAGCGCCATTTCTTGCATTTCTAACTCTTCCACCAACAGTTACATCTTTATCTATAACAGGTTTTCTGTCTTCAACTGCTAATGCAATGTTCTTAACTGTTTCTACATTTTGTATTACAGCTTTTGCTTCACTTGGCAATTGTCCTGGCTTTAATTCTACTCCTAAAAATTCTCTGACTATTACCCTTTCATCTCCTGCTGGGTACATATCTGGAAGATATCTTATTTCAATATTTTCATTGCCAATAGCTTCCTTTAGCTTAGAAATAGCTTTTTTGTGTTTTTCCTTTATAGCAATAATTCCATGGTCAGCTTCAGTTATATTCATGATAATTTTTAAACCACTGATTATCTTTTTAGCATTTTCTTCAATATAATGTATGTTATGACCCAATATAGGTTCACATTCAGCAGCATTGACAATTGCATATCCTCCAGGAATTTTTGTCTTTAATTTAACGTGAGTAGGGAAACCTGCTCCACCAGCTCCAACTATTCCTGCTTCCATAATTGCCTCTAATGGATCAGATGTATCTTTTATTGGTAGATATTCTTTTGGTTGGTTTTCATCTGCTTCTATGATAATTTCGTTTTCATTTACAGATACAACCTTACCATTTACGCTGCTGTGAATATTAGCTCCCAAACCATTAGGCTCTGCAATCCTTTGTCCTCTTTTTACTTCTTCGCCTACCTTTACTACTGCTATGCAAGGTGCACCAACATGTTGTCTTAATGGGAATCTAAATTCCATCTAGTTTCACCTCCCTCATCTTTTTAATGTGACGCCTATATATAATTGCAACTTGCATGCCAATTATTTATCAATGTGAAAAAATTTTTTGATTGGCCTAATTTAGCATTTTATTTGATATCATGTTTTTAAATAAAACCTATCATTTTTATAAAATTAATCTATAAGAGCAATGTCATGTCAATTTATTGACACATATTGTTAATATAATAACTTATCGTTAAGTTTTTATCATAAAAATAGAGTGTGTAGTGTTTTTGTACACTTTGTCGGTTTTTTGACATCCTTTGTGTTTATTGTTTTATTCTTTCTAAACATGGAAACGAGCAATGTATTTTAATAGGAAAGAGTTTTATAGAATGATATAATAAGAGTAATCAATTAAAGAGGGTGATGGGATGAATATATTAATCGTTGAAGATGAAAAGCTCATCGTTAAAGGCTTAAAGGGCATCCTAGAACAACAAGGATATAAAGTTTATCCAGCATATACTGGAGATGAAGCCCTTTCACTATTGGCAACAGAAAACATAGATTTTATCATTCTTGATTTAATGCTTCCAGATATGGATGGCATGATGCTGTGCAAAAAAATAAGAGATAGTAGTGATATCCCTATACTAATGCTTACAGCAAAAGCGGGGGATTATGATAAGATACTTGGATTTGAATTAGGAGCAGACGATTATATGACTAAACCCTTTAATGTATTGGAATTAATTGCAAGAATAAAAGCCATCACCAGAAGAGCAACCTCTAAAACTAAAGATCGTGTTTTGAAATACGGGGATTTAGTAATCAATTATGAAGAAAGAAAAGCTTATAAGAAAAATGAAGAGATAAAGCTAACAGCAAAGGAATTTGAAGTTCTCTATTTATTAGCTAAAAATCCTGGAAAAGTTTTCACTAGGGAAGAGATATTCAATCATATATGGGAAGATGAACCTGTAGATGTAAGAACAATCGATGTTCACATAAAAAAATTAAGAGAAAAGATTGAGTCAGATACAAAGAATCCAAAATATCTTATAACAAAGTGGGGGGTAGGTTATTATTTCAATAAGGGCTAAAATGCTTATATTATATAGTTTGATTATTGTGGTGGCTTTTTCCATATTCAGCATTTCAATATTAAATAATTATAAAACTACCCAGATAAAAAATATGCAGATAAGGCTATTTCAAACTGCCAATATTGTTGCAGATACCTATAAACAAAATATGGATAATATCATATTTTCAAGAATGATATTAAAAAATTATGCAGAACAAGCCAATGCCAGAATATTAATATTGGATACTAATAAAAAAGTCATATTGGATAGCTATTACAACTATATTGACCAAACTATAGATAATGAGGAAATACGAAACAGCTTAACAGGGGGATCCTCTTCAAGTATATATACTTTACAGGATAGAGAAGTACTTCAAATTGCAGTACCTATAACTTTAAATACAGGTGAAAATACCAGGATAATAGGAGCTGTACTCATATCTTCTGATTTAGAGCCAATAAATGAAAACGTAGATAGCTTAAGAGATCATATATCTAAAATTGCTATTTTAGTATTGCTTATATCCTTGGCATTAACGGTAATTGCCACAAATAATGTGACAAGCTCTCTAAGAGAATTGACCTTAGCAGTTGAAAAAATTTCTTCTGGCAATCTAGGATATCAAATTGAAAAGAAATCAAAGGATGAGATAGGCAATCTAATTGAAACCTTTAACAACATGAGCCAAACATTAAAGAATATTGAAAAGAACAGGAAAAACTTCATAAATAGCATATCCCATGAGCTGAAGACTCCACTGACCTCCATTAAAGTTTTGATTGAATCCCTTTCTATGGGTAATCATCCTATTGATACCTATAAAGAATATCTAGAGGATATATACGGTGAAACGGAAAGAATGGAGAGGTTAGTTAACTATCTCATGAAATCCATCAAGCTGGAGGATTCCGTTTTAAATCTTAAAGAAGAAAACTTAGGAACTTTATTGATGGATATAGTCAACTTAATAAAACCCTATGCTGATAAAAATAAGGTATCCATTATTCTGACTCATGCAGATGATATAATAGTCAAGTGTGATAAGGATAAAGTAAAAGAGGTAATATTCAACTTAATAGATAATGCTATTAAATACAGGGATGAAAATAAAAAGCACAATTATGTAAAAGTATCCCTTAAGAAAGATATCAGTAAAGGAGTTCTTACTGTTGAAGATAATGGCATAGGCATTAATAAGGAAAATTTACAGGACATATTTAAAAGTGGGTTTAGAGTACTTGATGGGACCCTTAGCAATGAAAACATGGCCAAAGGCTTTGGAATTGGTTTAGCAATCGCTAAAAGCTTTATTGATAAGCACGGTTGGAATATTTCTGTAGATAGTACATTAGGAAAAGGAACTACCTTCACCATAGATATTCCAATTGAAAGTTAATTTGTAACACTTATTTTATAGTATTTTATTAATTTCTTAATAATGGCTTAACAATTGTTCATTTTATCTTAACAAGTTGTTGCTATAATATAAACAAGAAAGGAAGTGATTATATGATTAAAAAGTATATAGCTATTTTTCTAATAGTGTTAATGTCAATTAGCCTCTACGGTTGTAGCAAAGAGAAAGCACCACAAGAAAATAATACTGCTCCAGGTGAAAATGTAACAGATGAAATTAACGATGTAGATGAAAATACTGATGAAGTTAATGAAGACGAAAATGAAAATCAAGTTGTTGATCCTAATCCAAAGGCTGAAGAAGTTAAAGTAACATTGTATTTCGTTAACAAAAAGTATATTGAAACGGGAGATGAAAGCCTAGAAAAGCTTATACCTGAGAATAGAACAATTTTGGTAGAAAATATTCCTCTTGAAGAAGCTATAGTTAAAGAGCTAATCAAAGGCACGGATTCAGAAAAGCTAACTACTGTAATCCCCTCTAACGTTGTTTTACTAGGAGTAGAAGTTGCTGACGGTACAGCTTTTGTCAACTTCTCTAAAGAAGGTCTATCTGGAGGTGGCATGCAAGAAGACTTCACCATTGCTCAAATAGTCAACACCCTATTAGAATTAGACCATATAGATAAAGTACAGTTCTTAGTAGATGGCAAAAAAGCAGAAACTCTGATGGGGCATATATCCATTACAGATCCTTTTGAAAAACCATTATTATATAAATAATAAAGGCAGCAAGTCATTTTGCTGCCTTTATTCATCATAAAAATCTAAAAAGGAATATCTCTTATCATCCTTTATCCATCCTAATATGCAGTCCATATTTACATTCTGTGCTGCTCTAAATATGGATATATCCACATTAACGAAAGTCTTCTTTAGCTGCTCAATTAAAGCCTTTATTTCATACCGTTTGTTTCCTATCTTCTTAGCAGCTACCATACATGCACAGTTTAAAGGCCATATGCCGCTGTAGTTGATAAATCGTATAATATGTTGCTCTTCAATATAATATAATGGCCTAATCAGCTCGATGCCTTCGTAATTTTGGGATTTCAATTTAGGCATCATGGTTTTGAAGTTACCGGCACATAATAGGTTCAACAAGGTGGTTTCTATTACATCATTAAAGTGATGCCCTAAAGCCAATTTATTACATCCCAGCTCTTTAGCCTTTCTATATAAAGCTCCTCTTCTCATTCTAGCACACATATAACAGGGATAATCATCAGCAATTTTGCCTGCCACTTGAAATATATCCGTTTCAAATATATGAACAGGTATATTTAAGTAGTTACAGTTATCAACTAGTAGCTTTCTTATATCAGGATGATAACCAGGATCCATAGCAATAAACTCAACTTCAAAATTTGCATTGCCATGGCGATAGAGCTCTTGAAACAGCTTTGCCATAAGCAAGCTATCCTTACCACCGGAAATTGCTACCGCAATTCTATCTCCATCCTCTATTAGCTCAAAATCCTTTATAGCTTTAATGAATTTACTCCATATATGCTTTCTATATCTTGTAATTATACTTCTTTCTATCTCTTCTAGAGGCTTCCTTTCCTCTTCAGGAATTAATACTTCACAGGTTTCTGCTATTTTGTTTTCTTTATCAGCCATATATCTCACTCCATATTTTTTGTCCTATAATATTATATCATTACAGTACAAAAATAAAAGGGAGACAAATTATTGTCAATTTACTTGCGCACTGATATCAAATATAAATATGAAAAAAATATTGCTAACCCAATAGGATCTTGAAGCATAGAAATATGGTACTTGATTCTAAAAATAAACATTACAATAATTACCAAAGTAAAAAGCACAATTTTATATATAACAGTTCCTGCAAGATTAGCCAATTTATCTTTGTATATAAATCTCCTATTAAGTAAATAGAGTATTAGAACTGAAACTGCTGCAGGTAAATAATCTAATATTAGACTTGATATTGTATCCACCCAGTTCATCCCGTATCCCTTCCCAATGTTTAAATAAGATTTATATTGAATTTATTACTAAAGCTGATAATTAATTATATCAATTTTTGATATATTATCATATCTTCATGTAATATCTTTTCTTAGCCTCCATGTTACTCAAAATAATCTCAAAAAATAAGCAAAAATATGGGATATAAGCATATGTAAAATGCTATTATCCCATATTCCCTATATCCTATTAAAATATCATCTCATCTTTATTAGTTATTCCTAATGTTCTCCAGTATTTGAACCATCTGCTCATAGGTCATCATTCCAGGGACTCCACCTAATAGTATTCCTTCCTTATCTACAAAATAGGAGGTGGGGAATCCGCTTACCAGGTAGGTCATGGCTACATACCCTTTTTCATCTAATACAACTGGAAAGCTGTATCCTCCTTGTTTGATGTATTTTTCTACTATTTCTTTTTCTTCCATCACATTAACAGCTAAGACTACTAAATCCTCGTTCTCTTTGTATAATCTATCAAGGTCTGGCATTTCTATATCGCAGTATTTACATCCAGTATACCAGAAATTTATCAAAACATACTTGCCTCTAAAATCCGATAAGGATACTTCCTTGCCCTCTAAATCCGCAAGAGTAAAATCCGGAGCCAATTTCCCAACAGCGATATCAGGGTAAAAATCCTCCTCTTCCTGTGATGAGGGCTCATCTTCTTTCTGCCCATTGTTTTCATCCACATTATCTTCATTGGCAATGCTATTTTCCTCTTCAGGCTTTTCCCCTACTTTAAAGTTTAAATAATATATGCCTACTGCCAAAGCTAAAAGCAAAACCCCTATAATTGGAATAAAAACCTTCTTATTCACCGTATCTCTCCTTCTTATTGTAATAATCTGCTTATGTCAATAACCTTGTTGAAAAATACCAATAATCCAAATATAACCATTATAAGCCCGCTTATTTTAGGTAGATACAGCATAACCTTCTCAGTTTTTTCCAAAAACCTACTAAACATGTTAATAAAGATAGCTGTTAGTATAAAGGGTATTGCCATACCAATGGAGTAAATAAATAGCAAAAATACTCCCTGGGATAGGGTATTGGATGTGCTTGCATAAATTAATATGCTTGCTAGTATGGGACCAAAACAAGGAGTCCATCCTGCTGCAAAAGCCATACCCATCAATATGGAACTAAACCAGCTGGTTACTTTTTTAGGGGCTGAGGCTTTTTTGGTCATGTTTAAGAAGTTAAATTTAAAGATTCCCATAAGATGTAGCCCAAAGGCTATTATGAGAATGCCACTTATCCTTGTAAATATCAACTTATTTCTTATGAATACTCTACCTATGAAGCTAGCTGAGGTTCCCATTATTATGAAGATAATGGTAAAGCCCATTACAAAACCAAAGGTTCTAACTAAAGCCTTGAACCTCCTCCGACTGACTTCCTCTTCCACAACACTACCTGTCATGTACATTATGTAGGCAGGAATCATAGGCAGAATACACGGTGAGAAAAAGGATAAAACTCCTGCACCAAAAGCAATAGGTATGGAAATACTCTCTAAAGCCATAGAAAAACCTCCTAATAAATTATATACCCCCTACCCCTATAGTTGTAACTTTTTTGGAAAATAAAAAATAAGATCGCGAGGAAACTTTCTCACGACCTTAGGTCAACAATAATAAGCTTAACGCCATTACAGCCATTCCTCCCATAAGGCCATAGATGGCAATATGGTGTTCTCCATATTTTTCAGCTGTTGGGAGCAACTCATCTAAGGATATATAAACCATAATCCCTGCTACAGCAGCAAATATTATTCCAAACATCACATCATTTATAAACTTAAATAAGAGGGTAAAGCCAATTAAAGCACCTAGTGGTTCCGATAGGCCTGATAAAAAAGAATGTATAAAAGCTTTTTTTCTGTTCCCTGTTGCATAATAAATTGGTACTGAAACAGCAATTCCCTCCGGAATATTGTGAATTGCTATAGCAATAGCTATACTTAACCCTAAAGTGGGGTTTTCTATAGCACTTATAAATGTAGCTAATCCCTCAGGAAAATTATGTATTGCTATAGCAAGGGCAGAAAACATACCCATTCTCATCAACTGGGAAGTTTCAGATGCCTTTTGTTGGTCATCCATTTCCCCTACATCACGCCATTCATGAGGGTTTTCTTCGCTAGGAATAGTTTTATCGATTAAGGCCATTATTACTATGCCTGCAAAGAATGCTATTGTTGTAAATAAGTATCCTTTATGTAGTCCATATATTCCTTCCAATGTAGCTCGAGCACTTGCAAATATTTCAATGAAGGAAACATATAGCATAACACCAGCTGAAAATCCTAAGGCTGCAGACAAAAACTTTTCGTTGGTCTGTTTTGTGAAAAAGGCCAAAGCACTGCCAATGCCGGTTGATAACCCAGCAAGCAAGGTTAATGCAAAAGCTAATAATACGTTATTTATTTCCAAAGCTATCACCCTTTCAGCTGTAATTTCAACTTCTTATAAAGCCTACTTATATATACCCACTATATATAATATATGTAACCTCTTTGAATTTGTGTACTTGTGATAAAAATTAATAAAAAGCTAAATGGCTTGTTCATTTAGTCTTTTACTAAGATATTAGGTAATGTATAGTATTCACTTAAACCTGATATGATGCTCTTACTACCTACTCTAGTATAAAGCCCAGCAAGATTTTCATTGTACATAAATAGCCCTGTTATAGTACCGAACTCCTCTACAGATACTCCTCTATCGTTAAACACTATAAATTCCCTTTTGTGAGGATTATAAAATTCCTGATATAGATAGTCCTTATCCCAAACTTCTTCTAACTTCCTCCTCCATTCTTCCATAGAGTAGTCCCTACCGGCAAAAACTCCTCTAGAGCCATTTAAATCCAAAGGCTTCATAATGAATTTGTCCTTATTGTTTAATACTTCCTCAAAAACTTTCCTATCCCCTTTAAATAATCCAGTATAAGGTATATGTTTCTTTATAAACTCCCTTTCCTCATCAGATAAGAACTGAAGGGTATCATCATCATGGAGTATCTTAAATATGATCTTGTTGTGAACTACCTGAGATCTTAGAGAACCAATAGTACACATGGCTTTATTCTTATAAGCTTCAATAAAATCTGGAATTTCCTCTGCCTTCTCTATTAGCTCAAAGGTTACTATTCTTCTATATACTAAGTCTATTTTATAGTCTTTAAAATATAGTTTGCCATCTTTATAGGTTAAATCTCTAGGGTCTGCAATTATACAATTATATCCGTTTCTCATATAGGCTTTCTTAAACTCTTTAAATTCCTCCGTTGTGCCGCTTTCAGTAAAATCCACTATTGCCACATTAGGCTTAGGATTATTTGGATCAAACTTCTTGTATATTTCAAGGCTTTCCTTAACCCAGCTGTCAAATAGCTCAAACAAGCTAATGCTGTACTTGCTGCCAAATCTCTTCATGGCTTCTGTTTCAAGGAGGATCTCTGCTAAGGTGTTGTCCTCATTCATGGCAGAAGAACCATCCGTATTCAATTCGCAGAATTTGAAGTTATCGTAATCCTTATAGAATATATCAAATCTTGCAATGGGAACATTTATATCGTATCCGTTTTCCACAAGTATTAGCTCTTCTATGAACTTTGGGAATCCAAACTTCTTCCTGTAATTTTCATCTTCTATGTATTTTTGGGTTACCTTGTTGGCAATAGAGAGCATCATTGACCCTATTTTCCTGAAATTATCAGCATCTTCTTCTGTGAAAAACATTGGATTATAAAGAAATGGAATTGGTTTTCCTTTATATTGGGCTTTAGAATTTTTAACCTTCTCTACAGTTCTCTTATAGTCTTGTAAATATAAATCTGGATTCTCTAATATTAATTCAATATATTCTCTGTTTATATTTAAAGCATCCATATATACACCTCATCTCATTGATTTTCTCTATTAATCTCTTCAATATCATTTGTATCCCAATATTAATAGTTTAATCTACTCTTATTAATAGTTTTACATATACATATTATATGCTAGCCAGGTGGTTATTTGGGAAATTTCAACTTAAATTAATAAGGAGGCAATGACCTCCTTATTAATTGACAGTTTTTAATCCCAATTTCTCCAGCTCTGCTCTTATTATATCCTTAACTTTGTCATCAGCTTCTGTAAGAGGAAGTCTTAACCCCCCTACTTTCATGCCAAGCATGTTTAAAGCTGCCTTTACTGGAATTGGATTAGTAACTATAAATAGCTTTTTGAATATGTCAAACAGCCTATGGTGAATTTCCATAGCCTTCTTTGTGTCTCCTAATACAAAGGAATCTATCATTTCCCTCATTTGCCTGCTTACCACATGGGAAGCAACGCTTACTACTCCATATACCCCTACAGCCATCCCTGGCAAGGTCATGGAATCGTCTCCAGAATATATTAAAAAATCATCAGGTGTCTTTCTTACCATCTCTGACATCTGATTTATATCTCCACTTGCTTCTTTTAATGCCACAATGTTATCAATATGTGCTAACTTCTCCACTGTTTCTGGTAACATATTACACCCTGTCCTTCCAGGTACGTTATACATCATAATTGGCACATCTACAGCTTCTGCTACTTTTTTGAAATGCGCATAAAGAGATTTTTGATCTGGTTTATTATAATAAGGTGTTACTACAAGGAGTCCATCTACTCCTGCTTCTACTGCATCTTTGGCGTTTTTAATGGTGGCTTCAGTTGAATTGGTTCCAACTCCTGCAATAATCGGTACATTAACACTCTTCTTTATTTCCTTATATAGCCTTACTCTTTCTTCCGGCGTAATAGTTGGACCTTCTCCTGTGGTCCCTGTAACCAACAAAGCAGTATTTCCTTCTTCCACTAAGTACTTAGCTAATTTTACTGCTGCTTCATAATCCACATTCAAATTCTCATCAAAAGGTGTAACCATTGCAGTTATCAATCTACCCCAGTTTATCACTTCAAAACCCCCTTTAATTCTTAGATATTTATATAATATGTGAATATCCCAAACATGTTCTTTTATCCACTGTATAACCTTTTATATCCCCAATGAATATTATGTAATTGTAGTACTAGCTAGCCATATCAGACATAGATTTAGGAGGGGATATTTTGAAAACTTATAATGTGGCAGTAGTTGGCCCCTTAGGGGTAGTAGGAAAGAAACTAACAAGCATACTTCAGGAAAGAAATTTCCCTATTAATAAAATCAAATTTTTGGGAACTCATAGGAATAAAGGTAAAGAAATAGAGTTCAACAATGAAATATTTTTTGCTGAAGTAGCAGAAAAAGGGGCGTTTAAAGACGTGGATATAGCATTTTTCTGTGTTGATAGCAGTGTAAGCAAAGAGCTGGCTCCCATTGCAGTAAAAGAAAATGCAATAGTCATAGATAACAGCAGTGCATGGAGAATGGATAAGGATGTGCCTTTAGTAATTCCAGAAGTAAACCCAGAAGATTTAAAATATCATAAAGGGCTTATAGCTAACCCAAACTGTTCCACAATACAGATGCTAGTTCCTTTAAAGCCCATTCACGATCTCTATAATATTAAGCGAATTGTAGTATCCACTTATCAAGCAGTATCTGGCACAGGGAAAGATGCCATCAATGAACTACACAATCAAGTTTTAAGTTATTTTTCTGATGAACCAATTTTAAATTCAGTGTATCCACATCAAATACTTTTTAATCTCTTACCTCATATAGACGATTTCCTGGAAAATGGTTACACCAAAGAAGAAATGAAAATGGTCAATGAAACTAAAAAGATATTAGATGAAAATATTGAAGTGTCTTCTACAACAGTTAGAGTACCTGTATTCAATTGCCATTCAGAATCGGTAAACATAGAGACTGAAAAAGCCATTTCCCCTGAGGAAGTAAGAGAAATCCTTAATAAAACTAAAGGGGTTAAAGTAGTAGATGATCCAAAATCCAACTTATACCCTATGCCTATTTATGTTGACGGAGAAGATGACGTGTTTGTAGGAAGAATTAGAAGGGATCTCTCAATAAAAAACGGAATAAACATGTGGATAGTAGCAGATAACCTACGAAAAGGTGCAGCCTTTAATTCAGTGCAAATTGCTGAGAAATTAATAGAAATGAACCTAGTATAGTGAAGGTGATATCATGTCAATAGTCGTGCTTAAATTTGGTGGAACATCCCTTAGAAATCTTAACAAGGATTCCCACATTTTAAAACATATAAGAAAGTCTATTGAAAAGGGAGAAACCCCTGTATTAGTAGTATCTGCCATAGGTAGATACGGTGACCCTTATGCTACTGATACCCTCATTAAGCAGCTTGAACAGATAGATCCAAAAATAGACCCAAAGAAGAAAGATTTAATAATGTCCTGTGGGGAAACCATTTCCACAGCTATAGTATCTCATTTATTAGAAAGTAACAACATTTCATCAGAGCCTTTAACTGGCTTTCAGGCTGGCATATTGACAGATGATAATTTCAATTCTGCAGAAATATTAGATATCGATGTATCCACTATAAAAGAGTATATAAAAGAAGGCAAGATTGTAGTTGTAGCAGGATTTCAGGGGATAACTGAAAAAAAGGAGATTACAACCTTAGGTAGAGGAGGCAGCGATATTACTGCAATTGCTTTAGGCGGTTATTTAAATGCAAAAAGGGTTGACATTTTCACCGACGTACCTGGAGTAGCTCTCATAGACCCTAAACTAGTTCCCTATACGAAATACATTAGAAATATATCCTATGACAACATGTATAAGCTAGCAGCAAGAGGAGCTAAAGTTATACATCCTAAATCAGTACTATATGCCAAAAAATTTAATATGCCTGTTAGAGTTACTTCAACTTTTTTAGATGTGGAAGGGACTCTTATCTCCAATAAAGATGAACAAGAAGAAATAATAGGAATAGCAGTAGAAATCAAAGACAGCTATACAGTTTTCTCTATTATGTTTAATAAAGAATACAAAGAATCTATCACTAATAGGATAAATAGATTTATAGATAATAATAAACAAAACCTATTAGACATAGAGTTTTCCTATGAAAGCATAACTATAAGTACAAAAACTTCTAATTTAACCGATTTCGCTCAAAATCTATATGATAGTCTGATGAAATAAATGTAATATAAAAGAGACCCCTTTGGGTCTCTTTTATTCCAATATAGGCTGAATCTGCTTACCCTTTAGAGCTTCTTCTAGGGTCAATTTAATCTTGTCAAAATGTGCTATCATGGAATTAGGTTTATTTATCGGATCATCTTGGCCAAAGGGAACAAAGTACACATTCTTAGTGTTTAAAAGAAGGCCAATATTTTTCGCATTTGCCCCTAAGGCATCATTTGTGGCGATGGCTAAAACCAACGGCCTCTGATTTCTCAGATGGGCTTTGCATGCCATAGTTACAGGAGTATCCGTAATGGCATTGGCTAGTTTTGCTATAGTATTTCCTGTACATGGAGCCACTATCATTATGTCCATTTTTAACTGTGGTCCAACAGGTTCTGCATCAACTATAGTTGAAATTATATCCTTTCCTGTTATTTCTTTCAATTTATTCTTCCATTCTTCTGCTTTTCCAAATCTTGTATCAAATGAATCTACAGAATAGGATACTATGGGATATATGTCTGCTCCTTCTTTTGCTATATGTTCAATATGTGGAAATACAAACTCAAAATTACAGAAAGAACCTGTTAATGCCCATCCTATTTTAACTCCCTTTAATGACATTCTATATACCCCTTTCTTCAAGAATATTATATACGGTATCCTTTATTATCCTTGCAGCAGATACTGGAGCAGTTTTCCCTGGTAATCCCAATGCATGGATGGTCTTAATTCCCAACTCTTCTGCTGCTAGGAAATCCACTCCCCCTGGTTTGGAAGCCAAATCTATTATTAATGCTTCCTTATTTAACTTGAATAACAAATCTCTATCTAGTACCATAGCTGGGACTGTATTGAAAACTATATCCATCTTATGAATATGTTTATCTAGCTCCCAAAATAATATTGGTGTATATCCATAGTTTTTTATCCAAGCTATATCGCTGTAGTTTCTAGCAGCTACATATACATTTCCGCCTATTCCCTGAAGCATTTTAGATAGGGCCTTTCCTATCCTTCCAAATCCCAATACTAGAGTATTGGAATTATGTATAGTTATAGGTAAATGCTCTATGGCTAGCTTAATAGCTCCTTCAGCAGTTGGAACAGCATTTAACACTTGCATATCTTCTCTTTTAAAATAGTCTATTACAGTAATTCCATACTCTTCTGCCTTTGACATAAACCCATTATCCACATTGCCTGCTATGAAAACTTGGTCCTTTTTTATATTTGTAAGTATATCTTCCAAAATTATCTTCTCAGAATGAAAGGGCGCATTAAGAGTGTTTCCATCATAGGACAAAGGCAGTGGCCCGATTATTATAGATGATTCCTGAAAGTTCATTCCATCAACATGGGATAGATATACATTGTGCCCATCCTTTTTGAGAAGATTTGCAAGCTCTAAATTGCGGTTATCCCCTCCTAGCACCAGAAAACTCCTTTTTTTCATAAGATCCCTCCCAACAAAATTTATAACCAATATACATACTATGTTGGAAAGACCATAATGTTACAATGTCATGAAAAAAGCTCTAAAGTTAACCTTTAGAGCCTTTAACCTATAACCTTTATATATACTTTTCTATCCCTGGGGCCATCGAACTCACAAAAATATACTCCTTGCCATGTACCTAGCTTTAACCTTCCCCCTTCTATGATTACGGTACAGGAAGAACCCATAATGGAGGCCTTTATATGGGCATGGGAATTCCCTTCATAATGGCGGTAATTGCCCCTTACAGGAAAAACTCTGTTTAAAGAGGACAATATATCCTCTACCACATCAGGATCGGTATTTTCATTAATGGTGACCCCTGCTGTTGTATGAGGAACAAATACTACTGCTATTCCGTCCTGTATATTTCTTTTTTTAATTTCCTTATTAATTAAATTGGTAATATCAATAAATTCTTGAGGCTTAGTAGTTTTAATTCTATATTCCATATTTATCACCTTCAGTTTATTTATGTACTAATACTAAATGGATATTTTAGTAACCATATTATACCACAGAAAGCATAATACCTAGCTAGCCAATTACCTTATATATAGCTAAAAAAAGACCATCCATCATAAAAATGATGGATGGTAAAATTAAGCTTTAGCAAAGGAAAACCCTTCTAAACCTAACTCTTTTAATTTCTCTTCCGTTGGAATGCCTTCTTTATCCCAGCCTCTTACTTCATAATATTCATCTAGCATCACATCAAGTTTTGTTACTAAGCCCTTGCCTGGACCAGTTTTTACTGGCTCTTTAAGTAATCTTTCTGGTAGGGTATCGTCTTTTCTAGTAAAGCCTGCTTTTAGATTGAATAGCTTTTCTAGGTTCCAAATTCTTTCTCCTATTTGTAGTATCTCTTCATCGCTATATTCTAAGCCAGTTACAGTCCTTAACATTTCTGAAATCTCAGGTAGTCCTATAGCAAAGGTAGTAAATAAGCATATATCAGATGAATCTACTACAGCAGTCAAATCTTGGAATGTTTTCAATAAAGCTGCCTTTCCTTCTGTTGAATGAGGATCTACTTTTTGTGGAATTCCTAATATCTCTGGGGAAGTCAAGTATCCTCTTACGTGACAGCCTCCTCTGTTGCTAGTAGCATACTCTAACCCCATTCCTTGTAATACTCTTCCATCATAAGCTGGCATTTCTTGTTTTTTAACGCTCATGGATAGTTCAGGATGACCGTACTTTTCTGCCATTCTATAGGAGCCAAGGGCCATTATATCTCCAAAGCCTTCTCTATATCCTGTAAGCTCTGTCCATTCTATAATGCCTTCAGCATCTCCGAACTTAAGCTCCTTACCGCCCAAATCCTCTTTGGTTAAATATCCTTTTTCATACATCTCCATAGCACAGGCTATAGTAGCTCCCATGGTAATTGGGTCTAGTCCTAGAAGGTTACATACATGGTTAGCCTTATTTATAGCATTCAAATCTTTTACTCCACAGCAGGCACCATAAGACCAGCCAGCCTCATACTCTGCCCCTGCTACAATTCCCTTATATTTGCCATCAGGAATCCTTACAATTCTACCACAGCCAATACTACAAGCAAAGCAAGCCTTATTCCTTACTAGGCAGTTTTCAGTCATATACTCGCCGCTTATTAAATCTGCATGCTCAAAGTAGGAATCTTGCCAGTTTCTTGTTGGCAAACCATGGACTTCATTTAAAATGTTAACAAGCACCTCAGTACCATAAGTTGGAAGACCTCCACCAGGACCAGTTACACCATTTTGGTCAAGCTTACTTCTAGCATCCATTACCGCATCTTTAAATTTATCTCTACTGAATACCTTAATTGATTTTGTTCCTTTTACTACTACTGCTTTAAGGTTTTTGGAACCCATTACTGCTCCCATTCCAGATCTGCCTGCAGCCCTATCCTTATCATTCATAACTGTAGCAAATAGCACTTGTTTTTCTCCTGCTGGCCCTATACAAGCAACCCTTGCATCCCTTTCGTTTTCTTCTAGAAGAAGATCTGTAGTTTCAAATACGTTTTTACCCCAAAGGTGTTCTGCACTCTTTAGCTCTATAAGATCATCGCATATGTGTAGATAAACTGGTTTATCTGCCTTTCCTTCAAATATAATTCCATCATAGCCTGCAAATTTTAACTCAGGACCAAAGTAGCCTCCAGAGTTAGCTGCTCCAATTGTTCCTGTTAATGGAGCTTTTGCTACCACATTAAATCTACCTGCACAAGAAGCATAAGTTCCTGTTAATGGACCAGTCATAAATATTAATTTGTTTTCTGGGCTTAATGGGTCTATATTAGGATCGATTTCATCACACAATATCTTAGAAGCTAAACCCCTACCACCCAGGTACAGTTTAGCATCTTCCATATTTAGATCTTCTACTGTTATTTTCTCTTCCGTTAAATTAACCCTTATAATCTTTCCTGTCCAACCGTACATTACTTAGCCACCTCCCTATATACCTTCTTAAAGGTAGTACTATATTGGCTAGCAACCTTTTCTCTCTTATCCTTCAGCTCACCATCTAGTTCCTTAAATTCTAAAGCACCACCTGGACATATTTTGACACATTGGGGCTCTCCATCACATTGATCACATTTTATGATTCTATTGTGTCTTGTACTATAAGTAATGGAACCATAAGGACAAGCTTCTACACAGGCTTCACATTCAATACACAAGTCTTGATTAAGCTTTACTACTCCTGTTTCTTCGTCTTTTGTTAAAGCCTCTACTGGACAAGCATCAACACAGTCAGGCTCATCACATTGTATACAAGTCATTGGTACTTGTAAGCCTTGTTCATCAAGGTATAGTATTCTAATAGATGCATCTTCTGGATTGAAGTCATCGAATTTATTAAATGTACATGTAAGCTCACAAAGTCTGCAACCTGTACATTTTTCAGGTGTTATAAATATCCCTTTAGCCATATCCTCTCTGGTAACCTTACGGTACCAGAAACTCACCCCCCTTTAAATTTGTTGAAAAATAAAAGGGATTAATACCTATCACTAAAAAGATGATAGATATTAATCCCTTTGCGCACTGGCAGGCATAAAAATTGCTTTTTATGCCCTATCGTTCATAACGGCCTATATATAAATGAATATAGGTCATTATGAATCGGGATGTTCTTTGTTGAAATTTTTTAAATAATTTGCATTTATTTATATTATAACACATATAGAATAAATTTCAAGATATTATTGTTAAATATTTATCTTTTGTGCATTTTCGCTAGAAACGTCTTTTTTAGGAGCTGTTTTTGATGAAAGGATTCCCCTAAGGGTTATTGTAACAATAACTATAATTCCTCCAATGATAGCATTAAAACCTGGTTTTTCCCTTAAGAATATATAAACCCATAGGGGATTTAACAAGGGTTCCAATACAGCAATGAGTATGGCTTCTAAGGCTGTAATATATTTTAAGGAGTCTACATAAAAAATATATGAAATTCCCAGCTGAAATATCCCTAAAATAGCTACTACTAATACATCTCTCAAACTAATGCTTACTTTTAATATGAAGGGTACAGATATTATAAAAGTCAGTAGGTTTCCAAACAAAACGGATTCCATGCCAGAAGAATCTTTTTGGGCTCTCAAAGCAAGTGTATTGCAAGCCAATGCAAAGCCTGAAGCAATGGCTACTATATTGCCTATAAAATTCCCAGCATTAACCCCTTCTATAAAGAAAAGGCTCATGCCTACAATGACCATAACAATGGAAACTATATCGTACCAACGAATTTTTTCTTTCAATAACCAAAAGCTCAATATGGCTACAAAAATAGGAGCAGTATATTGAAGAAGTATTGCATTAGCAGCAGTGGTAAGCTTATTTGCTATAACAAAGAAAAGAACTGTTGCCGAATAAGCAAAAATCCCTATGATCTGAGGTTTAGACTTGGTTATTTTAGGTTTTTTAATATGGGCCAATATCACTAATGCAGCTATAACACTCCTTGAACCAGCTATAGCTACAGGATTCCAATCTAAAAGCTTTACCAACAACCCTCCAATGCTCCACAAAGCTGAGGCTATTACAGCTAACAGTATTCCTTTAATTCTCTGGCTGCGTACAATTTCCCCCATAAGATTTATTCCCTCCTATTATGTTTGCTGTATTTGCTTTTTCAGCATTAATTATATCACATTCCATTGCATTCAAATAGTTGAAATATGTTGTAAACTGCTACTCTTCTCCAATAATAAATAATGTGACCAAGTGAATTTTTCGGGTATAATAATTTTGAGGTGATATAAATGAAGATTGAATACATATTTCACAGTGGATTTACTGTAGAAACAGATAATTATTTCTTAGTATTTGACTACTATAAGGGAAAAATAAACTTAAGAGAGGATAAGAGAACTATAGTATTTTCAAGCCATAACCATGGGGATCATTTCAATGCAGAAATACTAACATGGGAAGAGAAGAATCCAGATATCATATATATTTTAAGCAGCGATATAGATGTGGAACCTAAACCTAATATTCGAATTATGGAACCCTATGAATCCCTAAAGGTATACGATGTAAGCGTCCATTCCTTTGGCTCAACTGATAGGGGACTGTCCTTTTTAGTAAATGTGGATGGAAAAAGCCTATTCTTTGCAGGAGATTTAAACTGGTGGCTGTGGCCAAATGATACTGAAGAAGAAAAAGAGATGATGGAAAGGGATTTTAAGAAGGAAATAGAACAGATAAAAGGAAATAACGTAGATATAGCCTTTTTCCCTGTAGACCCAAGGCTTAGAGAAAACTACTCCCTAGGGGGAAAATACTTTATAGAACAAATAAAGCCCAAGTACTTCATACCAATCCACTTCTGGAATAAATTCAGCACCACTAAGGATTTTGCAAGGGACATAAACGACCCTAATACTACAATCCTTGAAATCCACAGGGAAAACCAGGTAATTGAAATTCCATAAAAACAACTAGGATCTGAACTCATCTAAATATTTTCTTGCAGATCTATTCATCTCAAGGGCAAAATCAGACATGTATTTGAGATTGCAGCGCTTCTTAATGTATTCCTTAATATCTATATTCCATATGCATTCCTTTTGATTTCTAATGGAATGCATTTTTAAATGCTCCTCTTTGGTCAGTCTACGGTACTTGTTTTCAAAAACAATGTACTCCTTCTCAAAGCGAGCAGGCTTTTTCCTATTCTTTTGAGATTCCACAGGATAGCCATATACTACCATGGCTATGGGTAATACATATTTTGGTAGTTCTAACAACTGCCTAACCCTTTCACAGTTCTCTAGAATATCTCCTATATAACAAGAACCCACTCCTAGGGACTCGGCAGCTACTACAGTATTTTGAGCCGCAATCAATGCATCAGCACAGGCCAGAAGTATATCCCCTTTTCCTGGTTTTCTAGGATTGCAATCAAAATAGGTATATGAATCATACCACCTCTGATAGTCTGCTAAAAATACCAATACTAGAGGAGCCTTGGCAATAAAGGGTTGATTATCGCAAACTATGGATAGCTGTTTTTTTAAGTCCTCATCGGTAATATCCAATATGCTATATAGCTGCATGGCTCCTGCTGTTGGTGCTTCAAAGGCAGCGTTTATTATCTCCTCTTTCACTTTATCTGGAATTTCTCTGTTTTCAAATACTCTCACTGACCTTCTGTTTTTTAGCTGTTCTATAATTTGGTTCATTGTATGTCCTCCTCGTATTGAAGTAATCTTTTAGCTTTCTTGGTCCACCTATTATCTGTCTTTCTATGAATAAAATACCATCTTTGTTAACCTTAGTACACCATTTAACAAGCATTATATTTCCATTTACAATCTCAATAGCAGTTATACATCGGGGATGAACACAGCTGCCATCGTTGAAATAGGGAGGAGAGTCTACCTCTGGAAACATAGGCAAGTGGTTATGTCCAGAAATGAGCATTTGTTTTTCCTTTATTACCCATTTAGTCAGCTTCTTTGCTAATTTATCCTTCTTCTTATGGTTCTTAGCTGTACTTGTTGGATTGTTTACTCCATGTAGTTCCAAAGGCCTCCATAGATACCTTACTAAAAATCTTGCTAACCTCCAAAGGTGATTATTCAGTATCTCTGCTTGATGTCCGTGGATTAAAAATATTTTATCCCCTGTAACCTGGTACTTTAACACCAGCCCTTCATGAATCTCTATGTTTGGAAATAAAGGCACATATTCCTTTTCATATTCATTAAAATAGTAATATAGGTTGTTCTCTACAAATTTGTCATATTTCTTTACCATATCGTGATTTCCATAGATGAAATAAAGCCTGTTTTCCCTATAGAACTTAGACAATCTCATAAAAACATCCTCATGGGCTTCTACTATGTGCCTAAAGTTCCTGACTTCCCACAACTCATCTCCATCGCCAATTTCTATATAGGTGTAGCCATTATTGTAATAATAATCTAAAGCTGCAATATAGTGGTTCCCATTTTTGGAGAAATTATCTCCAAAACCCCCATCTCCTCTATGGCAGTCACTCATCAGCACGATCTTAGAAGAATCATCTATGGGGATCTCTTTGGATGACTTAAAAACTTTGCTTACTCTCCTTGCCCAAAACATATCCCTTCACTCCAAATAGCTTTATAATCATAATATTATGGGAGTGAAGAGTAGGTGAAAGGCTATTAGGATAATGTTAGATACATTTCATATTGGGAAATACTAAGCTTTTCAAAATGATTGTGCTCTACAAAACCATGCAAACTTGCATTATTAGGAAAACTTATGCTCAATCTTTTTAAATCAAGGTCTCTAATGGCTTTTTTAAGCATGCTTTTAGCTATTCCCTTATGCCTCTTTGAAGGTTCCACCCACATAAAATGGATATTTCCAATAGCATCTATTGGTCTTATGCATAAAGCTCCAATAAGCTCTGAGCTTGCATATACTCCATAACAAACTAAACCCTTTACCTTTTCCATGTAGTCAAAATCGTTTTGCCAGTTGATATGTACGTCCTTTAGCTGCTTGGATAATGTCTTTACCAAGTCAAAGGGAATCCTTCTTATATCTAAAGCTTTAAACGCATATTCATCTACCTCTATATCCCCTTCATAGGTATAGTAGTTTAGGTCATAGACTTTTTTGTATCCCATCTTTTTATAGAAATTAATAGCCCTATCATTTCCTACAATAACTTCTAAAAAAAGCTGCTTGCAATTATTATCTATAGCTAATTGTTTATGGAGTTCAAATAGCCTTTTGCTTACACCTTTACCTCTATAATCAGGATGTACACACATTCCGCCACACCTTAAAGTTTTAGTTCCCTCATACTCCTTTATGCCTCCTAACATTAATCCCACAGGTTTTTCACCATCAAGGGCAATGAAGGAGTGCTCTAAGCTATTGCCTTCCAATCCAAAAAAACGGCTTTCAAATTCCTCTTTAGATATTTCAAATTTTATAATGTAATCAGAAAATCCTACATTGAAGGCATCATATATCTTATCCAATTCTACTTGGCTGCAGTTTTTATAAATGATCATATTCCCCTTCCTCCATTTCTCTAAGGTACTTATTCCATGTTACTACTAAATATATTTCTGTTGATCTATTATAAATTCCTTAAAACAATCATAAATCCTTCAAGTATTTAAGATTTATTTAAACTGTATCAGCTATAATTAGAACAATAATATAAACAAAAAACTCCTATTAAGAAGACAGCTAAATTAAAACTGTCACCCTTAAAGGAGTAGCATTTCTAAAGCTATTATTTCCTATAATAGGGACATCCATCTTTTAAACACTCTCTATTTTTCAACTTAAAGCTACAAACAGGACGATAATTTCCATAATCATAAAGCTTTACATTAAAATGTTCATCTGTAAATTTTGCTGCTTCTTCTATAGCTATAAAAGAATCTCTTTTACAGCACCTTGGCCCACCTATTTTGGCCATGGATATTAGAGCAGTACCTGTCATTAAGTTTGCAAGGGCCCAACTATCCCTAGTTAATGGAGTAGCACCTGAAATGATGCTTATATACATTCCAGCACCTACTGCTGCTCCACAGTTGCCATAAAATCCACAGAAGCCACCTTTTATATCTTTGGCTCTGGTCTTTGCTACTGCAAGCTTTCTTGCTTTTATATCTTTTTCATCTAATGTATTGTAATATGAGGTTATAAGAACTGCTGGCACAAGAAAATGATGTTCTGGTCCATGCATGTTGATGGATGGATTTTTCATCAGCTCTATGGCCATCTCCAGAGGATTAGTCCTATCCGTTTCCCTGCAATACTTCTCTATTAGTCCAGTAGCATCCATTGAATGGCATGCATCACAAACATAGTGGCCATCTATACAATTTACATTAGACTTATACTTTTTATGGCAATATATACATTCCACTTCTTTATAATCTTCATAATAAACTAATTCCTTACCACATATCATACAGTCTCTGTCATGTTTTTCATTATGTGTATTTTCCATATATAGTACTCACCTTCTTAATAGTATGTTAAATGTAACTACTTCCCTTTATAGCTTTTAGCTATTTCTTCAGCAACCTTTAAGCCATCTATAGCTGCTGACATTATTCCTCCTGCATATCCTGCACCTTCACCAATGGGGTATAATCCTTTAATATTTGATTGAAAGCTTTCATCTGTCAAAATGAGCCGCAAGCTTATAATCAGCAGCTCCTAGCTTTGGATGAAATGCGGATTTGCCGTATTGGCTTTTATTTATTATAACTTGAGGATGTTCTATCCTGACTCCTATGGAAAAAGGCTTTTGAACTATATTAACTCCCCTTTTATATAGCATCTCAAATGTATCCCTAGCACTATGGCCTAATGCAAGGATTACCTTATCGCTATAATATTCCTCTTCATTATTGACTTTTACTCCAATAATCCTGTTATCTTCTATTAACAAATCAGTAACTTGACTGTTAAACTTTATTTCTCCACCTAAGGATATTATGTTATTTCTAATGTTTTTAACTGCATTTCTCAATAGTTCTGTCCCAATGTGGGGTTTGTTAATATATAGAATTTCTTCTGGTGCTCCTGCCTTCACAAACTCCTCTAATACAACTCTACCTCTAGGGTTGTTTACGGAAGTATTCAATTTCCCATCGGAAAAGGTGCCTGCTCCCCCTTCGCCAAATTGAACATTGGATTGGGTATTTAATTTGCCTTCCTTCCAAAAGGTCTCAACATCTTTAACTCTTTCATCTACCCTTTTACCTCTTTCAAAGAGAATAGGCCTAAATCCCATCCTAGCTAAAGCAAGTCCAGCAAACAATCCAGCAGGACCTGTTCCAACTATAATAGGCCTTGTTATTTTTCCTTGCATCTACAGACTTTTTGTGGATTTTTAAATTTAATATGGACTTTTCAGGTATTTTCAACTTTTTAGCTACCTTATTTCTTAGTTGATTTTCATCTTCATCTAAAGCTAGTTTTATATTGGTTATTCTTAGCATCCTCTCACCTTGCTTATTTTTTATTAAGTATTATATCATGTATGGGTAGAAATTATCATCTATATCTATACCATTGTTTATAGGAAATTACTTGTCCAATTGCCACTTAAGCATATTGCCTTCCAAACCTACTCTTTTCATCTTTTCTATGTAACCTTATATTATGGATTCTAAATCCTTCATTAAATCCCACCACATTAAAACGTAAGTTTTGCTATTTTCTTATTTTCCCTATGATAAAATGAGTTAACAATTTATAAAATAAATATCCTAATATTCCACCAATTGTATTTAACAAGATATCATCTACATCAAAATCCCCGAGGACAGTAAATAATTGGATCACTTCAAACATTAAGCTTAAAATAAATGAACTAAGTACTACAATTTTAAACTTATTCGTCCTATCTAAAAGCGTTGGCAATAAGAAACCAAATGGAACAAATACAACAATATTTCCTAATACATTTTCCAATGAAATTTTTATGTTATTACCTTTAAATAAAAATTGAAAAATACTTTTTAATGGTATAAAGTTACTGCTTTTAATTTTATACCTTATTGGTATTTGATGACCTTTTAATATTTCTCTAATAGGAATTGGATATTTAAAAAGTATAACTTTTAGTAATATTAATAAATATATTGAAAACAAAATCCATATACCAATTTTCCCTCGTTTACTTTTCATAAGTTCCTCCCTTTTATTAAGGCAGATGAGTTTACATATTTAAATCCTGTATTAAATCAAGAACTTACAAACCAATATACCTTAGTTCCAGAAGCCTGTATAAAAGACTCTTTAGACAACTTTAAAGCTTTTATTGCATTATAAATATCAGCCACTGACACGCTTAAGCTAGCCCAGGAAAAAGAGAAAATAATGGAGTTAAGCATTATAAACTTAACAGGAATGAAAATCCATATAATCATTGGTATAAAACCCAAAAGAATAGCAGGAGCCATAGCCATAAAAATATATCTATTTCTGCTCATAGGTGATAAAGGATAGGCACTTATTCCATAAGTAGAATAGTAATAGTTTACAACACAATTTTTGGGGCAACTCAACCCATGTATTAATTCATGTATAATTAAGAACATACCAGAAAGGATTATTCCTATCCAAAGACCCTTTGAATTAATTATCAGATTTCATACCAATCCTTGTTTTATTTTAAATACGATTATACCAAAGGCTAATGTTGCAACTACTATAGGTATGTAACTTGTTAAATTTTCTTCTCCTAAAAATGCTACTGCATTTTCAGGTAAATCCGTTGTTGGAAATCCTTTTTCTTTATTTAATTTCCCTTTCCAAACTAATTTCATATGAATTTTCATCCCTTTTTTTAACTTTATTCATGAAAAGATAGTTCTATTAGTTCTACTGGCAAAATTTATTTAGCAATAATTATGGAAAATAAAAAGCTTGATATATCCATATTATATCAAGCTCTTTAGCAACTGGGGTCAACTATTCAATTTCATTAACTAAGGTAAAACCTAGAATCATTATCCCACCTATTAATTGCATTGAGGTGATTGGTTCATTCAATATAGCCACTACATGGTACCGAAAAGTGCCATTGAAATGATAATTTTCAGTTTTGCGTGCAATTTTTCATCTCCTATTCTTTTGTTGGTTTATTATATAATGGAAAAGCCTTTTATACCTTACTACTTCGTTATATCCTGTTTTTGCTTCGGATAGTTCATTTTCCTTAAAGAATTCTCAATTAATATATTATTATAGCATGTAGAACTCATAAAACCAACATATGTGAAGGGATTAAGTAAATACCAAAAGGCACATAACAATAAACCATTATGTGCCTTTTAATATCAAATCTTAGCATTGACTCTGTGCAATAGCGCTCAAATCAGGTTTAATCACTCTTAGGGCATCAAATTCTCCCTCAAAGTCAATGCCTTCCACCATCATAATATATTCATGGACATCTGCAGTTGGTTTATCACAGAATGTTACAGTAAATGGCTGACTCATTTCTACCTCTATCTCATCAATATTATTCTCAACGTCAAATTCATATAGATATGTCCAAGTTTGAACTACTTCTTTTTCTCCGTTGGTAACTCGTATCAATTTAAATAATAGGTCAACTTCAACTTCATGCTCAGGACCTTTTTCATCGGATGCTTCGAATACTATTAGACTTGAAAATTCTATTTTGACAACAGGTTTTTTTCAAGCAGCTAACATCTATTCTCAAGCGGTCTAAAACAAACTTTTGACCTCTTTCAACTTTACCATCATCTATTTTGAAAAAAGCATCTGATGGTCTAAAACCACATTCTAAAATCGTATCTTTATGCTTATGGCATTTATCTTTTTTAAAATCATCATATTCAGAATTGAACATATTTATTATATCATTCATTGAAATCCCCCCATATTGATATTGATAACTTCTTTTTTCACTACATAATATGAGGTTTATCCAATCTTTACTAATAAATTTTGTACAATCTTTTTTCTTTTTGCAAAAATAAATAAAAAATAACAGGAGTTCTAATCTGCCTGTTATTTGTTGATCCCTCATCGTATATTATTAAAAATATACATTTTTCTTCCCAGTTGCTCCAGCATGTCCCATTGCGTAACACAAAGCACCATATTCATTATCTTTTATTTCTGTTTCCCTATTTTATTATTTTCTCAAAATCTTATCCATAGGTTTCCCTTTTGCTAATTCATCAATTAACTTATCTAAATAACGAATTTCCCTCATAATTGGTTCTTCAATATCTTCTACTCGGACACCGCAGGCCATACCTTTTATGAGAAACCTAGAAGGATTCAATTGAGGAGCCTCTGCAAAAAAGGTCTCAAAATCCGTCTGCTTTTCCAGTTGAGCTTCTAACTCTTCTTGGCTATATCCAGTCAACCAACGAATTATTTCATCCACTTCCTCTTTGGTACGTCCTTTTTTCTCCGCCTTAGCAACATAGTGAGGATAAACTTTTGCAAAACTCATTTTATAGATATTATGTTTAGGCATGGTTTAACCCCTCTCATTTACTTATTTTCTTTAAGAGTACTTTTCATTTTGCTGCCCCAGTCTGCAAGTATTTTAAGAGCTGAAATTAGCTCTTTTCCATTATCAGTTAGAGAATATTCAACTCTAGGTGGTATTTCCATAAACTGCTGTCGTTTTATAATTCCATAGGATTCCAATTCCTTTAGGGATTGAGTTAACATCATATTAGTAATACCATCAATTGATCTTTTCAACTCATTATATCTCATAGTACCATTTTTATTTAAAAGCCAGATTATAGGTAATCTCCATTTCCCACCAATAACCTCTAGAGCAAAAGTTAATGGGCAGTCATTAAGTCTATTATTATATAGAGCTTTGTTACTCATAATATCACTCCAATAATCAGTTTGAACTTACTTAAACAGAAAATTCTGCGTACTTGTTAGATCTACTGTAGCTGATATAATTATATCAAAACCTGCGGGATATTTACAAAATTGATAATTTTCAAGAAAGGGGAATTAATATGAGCATAAATTATGAAATACTCTCTGAAGATCAAATCCATTGTTTAAAAGACCTATGCAATGAATTAATGGCTTATCAAAAATCTGTGGCATACATTCATCCTGAGTGGTTTGATAATATGTGTTTTGAAACCAGAATGATACCATCTATCAATAAGGCTAAGGCTAACTTTATAATAGTAGCTAAAGACGATGATGAAATCATTGGATATGCATATAGCAATATTAGTTCCAAGTATACTTATTCTGGAGGGTTTGCCACTTTAAAACCTGTTGACTTTTTCGACTTCAATTCAGTTAAACACGATGATGTAGGCTGTTTATCCCAATTCTATATAAAAGAAAATTACCGCAATAAGGGAATTGGAAGCCAATTATTTGATAAGTCCATGGAGTGGCTGAATTCTATTAAAGAAATAGAAGATATATTCATCTTTGTATCCAACGGAAACGACAATGCTTTAAGGTTTTACCTAAATAAAGGCTTTAAAATAAGCCATCAAATACTAGATGGCTTTATTACGGTGTTAAGAAACTCTTAAATCTAAATTAAAAGGTTATTTGTGATAAGGTAAATTCGCATTAATACAAAAAGCACGATAAATTTGCTCATATAAAATAATGAGTAAGATATTGGATTCAAAATCCATCTTCGATATAGAAAAAGAAAAATCAGAAGAGATTTTTGAAAAGAAATCTAAAAGAAAAACTATATGGCTATAGCCGTGAACAGTTATATCTTTTAGTTTTTCTGCTAATTGCTCTGAAGATATTTGCTCGCTATTTTTATTTATTTGAATTATGTATGCGTTTTTGAATGAATCTTTATCAAAATCTTTCATAACTTTATATTCTATTTTAGCAAATATACTCAAACGCTTACTGTATTCTTCTATTGCTTTTTGTGTATATTTATTTTTTATCTTATTTGAAGAAATAATAGTTATTTTCATTTGTTTTCGCTCTCTTTTTAACTTTTTATAAAAAATAATAATTTTTTTATAACTGCTTACCCATTTTTTATATTTTCTTACCCATTTACTATTTTTTTTATTTCTTTCTTATTCATATCAAAAATTTTATTACTTATTTTTGCTTCTTTTACAATAAAAATAACAAAAAAAGAGAATAAATGGTATACAAAAACCATTTATTCTGTAGCACATATTAAACACTAATCCCAGAATGCCTCTTTATTATATTATACTACTATTTATAAAATATTCAATCATTATTAACAGATTTTGTAAGAAGATTTTTAATAAAATAAATCATTTTTTTTGTAATTTACCTTTATTTAAAGTGTTTTATCTTTATTTCTATTTGTATATGATATAATAAAAGTCTGTTTCTATTTTAATATTCTTCTTATTTTTCTGTTTAGAAAAGCGTTTCTAAAATCCAAAAATCGTTTCTATAACTGATTGTGGAGCATCTTTTAAGAAAACAGTAGATTCAGTTTTCTTTATTATTAACTTTTCATAACCTTAACCCCCCTATATATCTGCTCCAGCAATATCAATCTCATAAGCTGATGGGGGAAGGTCATCTTTGAAAAGGATAGTTTAAAGTGGCTTTTATCTAATACTTCCTTTGAAAGGCCTAAAGACCCTCCAATTATGAAGGTGATGTTGTTTATGCCATCTATCATGATAGACTGGATTTTTTCTGAAAACTCCTCAGAAGATAGGCTCTTTCCTTCTATTGCTAATGCTATTACATAAGAATTAAGGGGGATTTTACTAAGTATCCTTTCCCCCTCCTTTTGTTTAACTAATTCCATTTCCCTTTCTGATAGATTTTCAGGAGCTTTTTCATCGTTTACTTCAATAATATTCAAAGAACAATATCTAGATAATCTTTTCTTAAATTCATCAATTCCCATCTGTATATATTTTTCCTTGATCTTGCCTACAGCAATAATATTTATATTCATATACACCACTTGCTTTCTATATCCAATCTTGTACCTTATCTATCAATTGAAAATTAGTTAAGTTGTACTGTAAAGGAGTGATGGTTACATATCCTTGGGAAATATAATATCTATCAGTATCTTCCTCTTGGATATCACGCATCCTTCCATCGGCCTTCAATACTGATTCTCCCTTAATCTGGCCATCTTCCATCACATAATAATCATAGACTACTCCACCTATTTTACAAACCTTAATGCCTTTTACTTGTTCTTCTTTAATAAATGGGGTATTAATGCTGAGTATCATGTTATTCTCCAACAGTCGGTCTTTCAATTTTTCTAGGATGTGTTTACCATATTTTACTGCTAAATCATAATTAATATTTCCATTATCCCACTGGGCTGATAAAGCAATTGAGGGAATATTATATAAGTTTGCTTCTATGGCTGCTGATACTGTTCCTGAATAAAGCACATCCATTCCTACATTTAGTCCCCTATTTATTCCTGAGATTACCATATCCACTGGCTCAGGTAGCAATTTATCAATTGCTATTCTAACACAGTCAGCAGGAGTACCTGAAACACTATAAGCTTTAGATTTTATACCCCCTAGCTTAACTTCTTTTACAACTAAAGGCTTCCTCAAAGTAAGAGCATGGCTTTGTGCACTTCTTTCATCATCTGGTGCTACAATGAATACTTCATATTCCTTTTCCAGCTCCTTAGCTAATCTTTGTATACCTTCAGCATTTATTCCATCATCGTTTACTAATAATAACCTCATTTTTTACCTCCGCTTTTAATTTATATATTTTTATATGTTTTTCCTTTACACTACTAGATATTTAGGCAGTCTATCGCAATAATTACATCTATGAGGACTAGTCCAATCTGTAAAAGAAACTTTTTCTAGCTCATATATATCTGGTGGCTGCTCATAAATTTCTACAAACTCCTCAATAGCATCTTCCAGGTGTTCACTACAAACCACATACATAATATCAGCTCCGCAAGTAAATTTGAATTTTTATCCATATTAGTATGCACATTAGGCATTTCTATTATAATATTACTTTGTTTCAGTAAATTCAATATTAATTTCCATTTTGGACCCATCTCTTATAACAGTTAAGGTAGCCTTATCTCCATACTTATAATTATAGAGCATTCTCTTTAATTGGTTCATATTTTCTATGGGCTGATTGTCCATTCTTATTATCACATCCAACTGCTTAAGACCTGCTTTTTCAGCTGGTGAGCCAGCTGCTACTTCTAAAATCACCACTCCTGAATCTACACCTAAATCCACTCCAACTTGCCTTTCATAGGCCTTTACTTCATACCCATAAATACCCATATAAACAGTCTGGAAATTTCCAGTTTTTATTACTTCTTCAATTATGGGCTTAGTTAGATTTATTGGAATAGCAAAGCCCAAACCTTCGCCAGTCTGTACCTTTGCAGTATTTATTCCTATTACTTCACCTTTAGCGTTGAGCAAAGGTCCTCCGCTATTTCCAGGATTTATGGATGCGTCAGTTTGAATTAAGTTTTCCATTATATTGTATTGGTCAATCCTAATAGATCGATTTAGTCCTGAAATAACCCCTGCAGTAACTGTTCTTTGAAAATCTAACCCTAGAGGATTTCCTATAGCTACTGCCAATTGACCAACTTCCAAAGAATCAGAATCTCCTAATTCAGCTTCTGGTAAGTTTTTAGCATCTACTTTTAATATGGCTAGATCTAAAGTGGGATCATTCCATAAGGCCTTTCCTGGAAGTGTATCCCCATTTTCAAAAAGGACATTTATGCTTTTTGCTCTGCCATCTGCAATTACATGAGAATTAGTTAATATATATCCATTGGAATCAATAATCACACCTGAACCAATTCCTTCTACCTCTTGTTCCCATATAAATTGCCTTTGAACTTGAATGGTAGTAATACCGACTACGGAACTTATAGCTTTTTTAGCCACCGCTTCTACAGCCTGTATATCATCACTTGGAGTTATATTTATTTTCTGGACCGTATTTGGATATGTTCCTTGCTGATATATATTGGGAACGGGTAAGATCTTACCATATAGATAAGTTGGCGCAATATAGGATGTAATCAAGCCCCCAATAACTGCTCCAATAAGAGCTATAATAAAGTAAGAAAAAAAGCCTCTTCTTTTTGGTGATCCTTCATAATACATAAAAAATCCCTCCAATTATAAAACATAAACACTTGTTGCTTTATCCCTGTAAGTCAAATCTAAAGTTACATCCTTGTTCACATCTAGTCCGCATTCCTTTATGTATTTGCTGACTGTCTCATATGCAAGAGATGGTATGTTATTTTCTTTACTTAAATGAGCTAGCAAAACTGTCTCTTTATTCCCCTTTATCACCTCTGATAAAACTCGCCCTGCATCCACGTTTGATAAGTGCCCTCTAGTGCTTAATATCCTCTTCTTTAGATACCACGGATACTTACCTTCTTTAAGCATTTTTAAATCGTGATTTGACTCTATTACATATAGATTAGAGCCCTCAATAGCTTTTTTCATTTCATCATTTACCCAACCCGTATCAGTCATAATACTTATTTTTATGTTTTTATGGTAAAAACAATAGCCTACAGGATCAGCTGCATCATGAAATATGCTGAAAGGATGAATGCCTAAATCCTTTAGTTGAAAGCTCTCATTGGATTGGATTATTTTTATATTCTTTTCCTTTACTTCTCCTATTAAATTGCTCATATAGGTCCAAGTTTTTTCATTTGCATATATGGGAATATCATACTTTCTAGAAATGACTCCAATGCCCTTAACATGGTCAATATGTTCGTGGGTCACCAGAATGCAATCAATATCTTTTATAGATACCCCTATGGAGGATAGCAAACTTTCTATCCTTCTCCCGCTTAGACCAGCATCTACTAATACCTTTATCCTATCCGTTTCTATGTACTGGCAATTGCCACTACTGCCACTTGATAGGGAACAGAACCTCATCCCCATTATTATTCCTCCAATGCAAATATTTTCAAATATAATATATTATAGCATAATATTTAAAGAACTAATAAAGATAAGATTATTTATCAATTTTAATTTCCTGGGAAAACTCAATAATTTAACTAAACCCTATTGAAATTAAAAATCATATAATATATAATCTATTAAAAGAATAAAATTGAATCCTTTTCCAACAGATAACAAAGGGGAGTAGCTAATATAGTTAGTCGTCAAGACGGAAGTTTTTCCCGGCTAACTAGCCCAATGAGGCAGCAAGACCTTTGTTTAGACTAGTACTAGTCTAAACAAAGGTCTTTTAGTTTATACTTAAGTATAATATTATATCACCCTTCAAATATGACAATTAATAAATTATTTTTTCATAGTAAATGAAATAATACTTATTAAGAAAGGAGTGTTTTTATGGAATGGTTTCAGAAGAACAAGCAAGACCTGATAACAGAGCTTAACACTGACTTAGAAAAAGGACTAAATGAAAATGAAGCAGCAAATAGGTTAGAAAAATATGGCCTAAATGAGTTAAAAGAAGAAGCAAAACAGAGCATGCTATCTAAAATAATAGCTCAATTCAATGACTTTTTAATCTTAATACTAATTGGTGCTAGTATCGTTTCCTTTATTGTTGGTGAAAAAATTGATTCAGCAGTAATCATAGCAATAGTTATCGTAAATGCTGCTTTAGGATTGTATCAGGAAGGAAAAGCTGAAAAGGCTCTTGAAGCATTAAAGAAAATGGCTGCTCCCACTGCAAAAGTAATAAGAAACGGAAATATCTCTGAAGTACCAGCTAATACTTTGGTTCCTGGAGATATAGTTATTCTGGAAACAGGAGACATTATACCTGCTGATTTGAGATTAATAGAAAGCTCCAACTTAAAAGTTGAAGAAGCCTCTTTAACTGGGGAGTCAGTACCTGTAGAAAAGGATGCAGAAGCAGTATTTGCTGAGGACGTGTCTCTTGGAGATAGAGCAAATATGGCCTATATGAGTACCATTGTAGCCTATGGAAGAGGTAAAGGTGTTGTTGTTGGCACTGGTCATGATACAGAAATCGGAAAGATAGCTACAATGATACAAACCTATGAGGACGAATCCACTCCTTTACAAAAGAAATTGAACCAATTAGGGAAGATGTTAGGTACCATCACCTTATTAGTGTGTGCTGCCGTCTTTGGTTTAGGAGTATTTCAAAAAAGAGATCTATTAGAGATGTTCTTGACAGCAATAAGCTTAGCAGTAGCTGCTGTACCAGAAGGTTTACCAGCAATCGTAACAATAGTTCTAGCTTTAGGTATGAATAGGATGGTTCAGCGAAATGCTATAGTAAAAAGGCTTTTAGCTGTTGAAACTTTAGGAACAACTACTTATATCTGTTCAGATAAAACAGGAACTTTAACTCAAAATGAAATGACCGTTGTTAAAGCCTATACTGATGGAAAAGTAATCGAGGTTACTGGCATAGGATATGAACCAAAGGGAGAATTTAAAATTGAAGACAAAGTCATTAATCCAGAGGAATCTGCTAACGTAAACATGTTATTATCCATAGGAGCTCTGTGTAACGATGCATCCCTTGACAAGACTGAAGATGGATATAGGATATTAGGGGATCCAACAGAAGGCGCTCTGATAACATTAGCTGGAAAAGCTGGAATGACTAAAGGCCATATAAACAATCAGTATCCAAGAATAGAGGAGATACCCTTTGACTCTGATAGGAAGATGATGACTACTTTCCATAAAGACTTCATTCCTGGAAAGGTAGTATCTTTTACAAAAGGTGCTCCAGATATTTTGATAAATAGAAGTAGCAGCATATATTTAAATGGTGAAGTTGTACCCTTTACAGATGAGCTGAAAAAACAAGTATTGGATATAAACAGCCAGTTTTCAAGAGAAGCCTTGAGAGTATTAGCAATGGCTTATAGAGAATTTGAGGACCTTCCTAGGGATATATCTTCTGAAGCTATTGAAAATGACATGATCTTTGTAGGGCTAGTTGGAATGATAGACCCACCAAGAGAGGAAGCAAAAGAAGCAATAAGAAAGTGTAAAACTGCAGGAATACACACTGTGATGATCACTGGAGACTATAAAGAAACAGCCTTTGCTATTGCTAAACAGTTGGGAATGGCCGATAGTGAAGATCAAGCTATTATGGGTAAAGAATTGGATAATCTTACTGATGAAGAGTTGAGAGAAGTGGTTAAGGAAAAAAGAGTCTATGCAAGAGTTTCTCCTGAACACAAGGTAAGAATAGTAGATGCATTAAAAGCCAATGGAGAAATTGCTGCCATGACAGGCGATGGAGTAAATGACGCTTTAGCTCTTAAGAAAGCAGACATAGGCGTTTCAATGGGAATAACCGGTACAGATGTTGCTAAGAATACTGCAGACGTAATATTGACAGATGATAACTTTGCAAGTATCGTGGCAGCCGTAGAAGAAGGTAGGATAATATACAGCAACATTAAAAAGTTCGTATTCTTCCTACTATCCTGTAATATAGGAGAAGTGTTAATCATATTTTTAAGCATGTTGTTTGGTTTCCAAGTTCCATTAGAGCCAATACAGCTCTTATGGTTAAACTTAGTTACAGATAGCTTCCCAGCCTTAGCATTGGGTATGGAAAAAGGGGACCCTGAAATAATGAACCTACCTCCAAGGAATCCTAATGAACCAATACTAGATAAAGATATGATTAGAGCTCTAATAGTACAAAGCATTGCCATCTGTGCTGCAACCCTTGGTTCATATATTTGGGGAATGAGTAAGTATGGAACTGAAAATCTAACTATGGCAAGAACCATTACCTTTACTACATTGATTACAGCAGAGCTATTGAGAGCTTATTCAAGCAGGTCTTTAACTCATAGCATATTCCACATAGGTGTATTTTCAAATAAAACTATGACCAGGTCTACATTATTGTCCTTCTTGCTATTGTTAGTAGTTATATACGTTCCATTCCTACAGCCAATTTTCGATACCTATACAATAGGATTAGCTGATTGGTTGATGATCTTAGTTTTTGCATTTATACCACTAGTAATTGGTGAACTATACAAAGTAGTAGTCTATAGAAAAAAATAGCTAGATTTTGAGAAAAGCCCTCGTGGCTTTTCTTTTTTGAAAACATTTTGCCACCTCCTGCATAAAATGAAACGAGAGGAGGTGGAATATGAAAAGATTAATAAGTTCCAAGATATGCCCTATACTAAGCGCTAAAATCATGTCCCAATCCAATGAAGAGCTACCAGTAATAGTCCAACTAAGAAGGGAAGACGATAGGTTAGAAGAAGGAATCATGAATCTATCTGCTAAGGTAAAAAAACGTCTTCCTTTGATAAATGGTATTGCATGTAATTTAGACATTGAAACCATTTATAGATTGGCTAGCAGTCCTGATGTTGAATTTATTAATTTTGACTCAGAAGTATATGCTTTATTGGATATTGCAATACCAACTATAGAAGCCCATTTTCCTCATGATCAAGGATATAAGGGTAAAGGAATAACCGTTGCGGTTATAGATACTGGAGTAGCCCCTCATCAGGACCTAACTTTGCCAACTAATAGAATCATAGGTTTCAAAGACTTCGTAAACAACAAGACCGACCCCTACGACGACAATGGACATGGCACCCATGTAGCAGGAATCATAGCTGGAAATGGGTATTCCTCCAGAGGCAAGTATACAGGTATAGCTCCTGAAGCAAATATTCTAGCTGTTAAAGCATTAAACAAAAGAGGCAGCGGAAATATGTCAGATATAATTGCTGCCATTGAATATGTGGTAGAGACTAAGGATAAGTATAACACTAAAATCTTGAATCTATCCTTTGGTAGCCCTGCAAATATGAGCTACGAAAAGGATCCTTTGTGTAAATCAGTAAGAGAAGCAAAAAAGGCAGGAATTATTGTTGTAGCTGCTGCGGGAAACAGTGGCCCCAATGAAAGAACTATAGTATCTCCAGGAATTAGCCCTGATGTAATCACCGTAGGAGCAGTAGACGATAAAAGAACAATTGACCCTTCAGATGATGAAATTGCATCTTTTTCAAGCCGAGGTCCTACAAGAGAAGGTTTAATGAAGCCTGATGTAGTAGCTCCAGGAGTAAATATAAACTCCCTGTCCAATACGGAGCTAGATGGTTATAAGAAGATGAGTGGTACTTCAATGGCCACCCCTTTGATTTCAGGTTCTATAGCATTGCTGTTAGATAAGTATGGTAATCTATCTCCAGATGAAGTTAAAAAAATGCTCTTAAATTCTTGTATTGACTTAAAGGATACCCCTGAAAATCAAGGTTCTGGCTTAGTAAATTTACAGAAGCTGTTTAATGATAATAAAAATGAAAAGAATACAAATAAATATAGAAAAGCTGTATCACCTCATCATGAAATTGATTTTGCTGAAGAGCTGCTAACTCTATTCTTAATATGGTATTTACTGAAAAAAGACATTTAAAAAAGGAGGAAGATGTATCTTCCTCCTAATATATGTATCCAGCCGGATTTACGTGTACTCCATTTCTTAATACTTCAAAGTGTAAATGTGGACCTGTAGCGTTTCCTGTAGCTCCTACTCTGGCTATTAACTGTCCTTTAACTACCCTATCGCCTACTTTTACATTTATAGAGCTACAGTGTGCATATCTAGTAACGTAGCCATTTCCATGATTTATTTCAACCAAATAACCATAGGAACCTTTCCAACCGGCAAATACTACTTTTCCTCCGTCTGCAGCATAAATAGGGGTACCAACACTTGCAGCTATGTCTACTCCCTTATGCATGCGTCCGCCTCTCATGCCATATCTTGATGACAATGAGCCTCTTGTTGGCAGTGTAAACGCTCCTGTAGCTACCGCCTTAGGAAGTTCTTTTGTTCCTTTCACTACCAACTCATTAACTGGTTTCTTTACTACCTCTTCTTTTAATACCTGTTTATCTACTATCTTTCCATTGTGTTTAGTAACCTTAGTTAGGTATCTATTCTGTCCTTTTTGTCCTTTTACCTTAACCTTGCTTTGAGTTTTATACATACTGCTGTCATACTCTACTTTTACATCATAATCCACTTCGGCTGTATATTCTACTTCTTCTACGGTTACAACTGTTAGCATTGGTTTAGAAATTGTAAGCTTTATCTCGTCACCTATTTGAAGTCTTTGTGGATCTTTATCTGCGTTTGCTTCAATTAAATCATCTACTGATACACCATACATCTTGGCGATAGTCCATAAGCTTTCTCCAACTTCTACAATATGGGTTTGTACTTCTTCTCCCCCAGATAATATGCGATTCTTCAATTCATCCATTTGGCTTAATTTGTTCAAAGGAAACTCTTTCTGCACGATATCAACATTTTCTGCAAACCCTGTTTCTAATATTTTAGCATTTTCATCTTTTTGCTCTGTGTAAAGTTCTTTTAAACTATTTAATAGTTGCTCCAATTCTTCCTTTGTTTTACTATAACCTATTTCCTGACCATTTATTACTAATGCATAGCCACTTATTGAAAAGTCTAGTTCAGACCTTATATTGTCTTCTATTTCATCTACTGAGGTTATGAACTGATCCTTAACATGAGTGTCTTCAAATCTTAATTCTTCACCTAAAATCACATCACAATTATGTACGTCTGATAAATCTTCCTTAATTTTCTCTAATAGATTAGAAACTTCTTCTTTTTCTCTAACTATTCCTACTTGTTTATCTCCATAATATACGATATATCCTCTAGTCTGTATTTCCCTTATTTTATATACTCCTAAAGTCATAGATGCTATCACTACTACCATTGATACGACTACGATCTTTTTGATTCTGTCATTTTTATTTAGCTTAACCTTTATTGGCATTATGATCTTTTGACCTATGTATGACATCTTCTCCCGTGCTGTCCTGATATTGAAAATCTCTCTTTTATCCTTTCTATTCTCTTCCGGGTTCATTTTTAGTACCTCCTAATCGCTTTGCCACAAAATTGTTAAAGAAAGGTCATAATTTTGTAACTATTTTGTAACTTTTTAACTCATGTGTTTATTATATCACATAGAAAAATTTTTTCAACTTTATTATTCCATTTTGTTACTTTTTATTATTTTTATTATATTTGTATACAATTTCGCAAAACTGTAATTTTCTGTTTTTTCACTGTATATAAATAAATAGAAATTAATTATTAATTTTCCTTAATAATTTTTTAATAATTTTTATAAATCTTTATATTTCCTTATTTGGTATTTATGCCTTATTTTGTGGAAATACTACTATTACACTTTACAAGTTCATATTTTTAAATATAACCTTTGTACTTGCAGGGAGGTAAAAATGTTAAACACAATTGAAAACAATTACATAAACTCCAGATCCCCCTCAGCTGTATTAGACTTTTCTAAATTAGTATTTACACATATATCAAAAAACATCAAAAGTAAAAATGATATAGTAATTTTTTGTATTGGTACTGATAGATCTACTGGAGATTCATTAGGTCCTTTAGTTGGATATAAATTAGCTCCTTATATATCTTCTTATAGAAATGTCCATTTACTTGGCACCTTAGATGATCCAGTTCATGCCAAGAACTTAGATGATAAAATTTGTTACATTGAAAAAAATTATACTGATCCTTTGGTAATTGCAATAGATGCTTCTTTAGGAAATACAGATAAGATTGGATATATAAATATAAGAAATGGCTCTCTTAAACCTGGACTTGGAGTTAATAAAGTTTTACCAGAAGTTGGAGATATTAGCATTACGGGAGTAGTCAATGTAGCTGGAGTAGCAGAATATTTAGTATTGCAAAATACTAGGCTTAGCTTAGTAATGAATATGGCAGATGTAATTGCAAGAAGCATAAATATCGCTCTATTTAGATTGAATACTAATATAACAAAAGGAGGAACTAATTACACTTAATTTAGTTCCTCCTTATGGCTGAATTGAATACCATTAAGATGATCATTATTAATCATATTATCCTCATACATGAATATTACATTTTTTAAGTTATCTCCTAACTCCATATCCATTAGCACATAATCTGTTTTTTTCATTTCACTTTTATCCATTAAAATGTCCCTCCTAGATTTAGTATTGCATAAACTAGAAGGGATTTATTCTAACAATCTTGTCTCATATATTAGCAATAACTCTCAATTTTGCACTGGCTAAGGAAAAATGAGTTTCTTCATTTAAACTTTTGATTTCTCCGTCTATGTTTAAATAGGAATTCATATTAGTCCTTACTTTTACCTCTTTAGCCTTAAATACGTTCACATACTTGCTTATTTTAATATGGCTTCCATTAATTATAGTTGGCAACAAAAATAACATTTTTAATTTGGATATTCTTTTTATGAGGCAAACATTAAAATATCCATCTTCTATATCTGCCATGGGCAGTATCTTTACTCCTCCGCCGTAATACTTGCCATTTCCTACTGCAATCAACAGTATTTCACACATGGTTTTATAATTATCAATTTCTAGCTCTACCTTAATAAATTTATATTTAAATAGGGTTATAAATAGTGAGAGTATATAGGATAATCCTGATTTAAATTTCATCTTTACCCGTTCATTGGTTTTAGCCACTTCTGAATCAAATCCAATGCTGGCTATATTCAGGAAAAATTGATCATCTACTATGCCCACATCTATATCTTTATCTCTGCCTTTTAATATAAAATCAACAGCTTTATCTGGCTCTTGAGGAATATTTAGAGTCCTAGCTAAATCATTTCCTGTTCCACTAGGCAGTATCCCTAAAATCCCCTTTCCATGATCCAGTATGCCTAATGCAACTTCATTTACAGTTCCATCTCCACCTACTGCCACTATCTTATTATATCCTTCTTCTAAACACTTTTTAGCAATAGCTGTAGCTTCCTTGGGGCCATTGGTTAATATGATCTTATAATCCATATTCACTTCATTCATCTTATTATCTATCATTGGAATTAGCCTTTTAGTCCTTCCACAGCCTGCTATTGGGTTTACAATAAACACTATCTTTTCCATAACTCCTCCAAATCTATCATCTTTAGTTATTAGCTAATGCATTTCCTTTTATAGCCCTATCAATTGACTGTATTTCTTCAACTGACAAGGGATATGGAGATTTACCGTTTTTTATTGGTTTTGCATAGAATGTAGACTGACCATTATTATAAATACTTGTTATTACAAAGCCATTTAACATATCATCTAATAGTGCAATAGAAAAGCTAAGCTCATACCCTCTATCCTCAAAGGCGTTATATCTGACGAAACCTACTTTTTGAATTGCTGATGATAATTTTTCATTTATGTTATTCATTAACTTATTCAATTCATCAAGTTGAGATTTTAACTCATCTATTTCCCCGCCATATTTTAATAACATCTCTTCAATATTAATATTGTTTTTTCCCCTAACTAACTTGTTATATCTTTTCTGCATTTTAGATACTTTTACATTTAGTACAATATATGCTACCAGCAATACAATAATCAATATAGCCATACTAAGCATGACAATTACTATATCACTATCATATGCTCCAAATATATCTAGGATATTTTCCATATACACTTCCCCTTCCCTTAAAACTCTGATGAAATCTCTTTTATTGCCTTTATAGCTTTTTCTATCTCCTCATGGGTATTAAATGGGCCAAAGCTAAATCTAACTACCCCTTGCTCAAAAGTACCTATAGTCTTATGTGCTAGTGGTGCGCAGTGAAGGCCTGGTCTTGTGGCAATATCATATTTTTCATCAAGTATATAGCTCACTTCAGAAGAATCCATACCCATTATATTCATTGCCACAACTGGTGCCTGTTCAGATACATTTAGGGGGCCATAAACTTTCACATTTTCAATCTTTGTTACTTCTTCTAAAAAGTATTTAGTCAGCTGTAACTCATGTTCTCTTATATTTTTAATACCTTTTTTAAGAATATAATTTACTCCTGCTCCTAAACCTACTATTCCAGGACCATTTAGGGTTCCGCTTTCATATCTGTCAGGATACATATGAGGTTGTTCTAAGACATGAGAAGCACTGCCTGTCCCACCTTGTTTAATCTCTTGAACATCGATACCCTCTCTGATATATAAACCTCCAGTACCTTGTGGCCCCAGAAGTCCTTTATGTCCTGGAAAGGCCAAAAAATCAATATTCATCTCTTCTACATCGATATCATAAACTCCTGCTGATTGGGCAGCATCTACAAGATAATAGATACCATTGTCTCTAGCTATCTTACCAATTGTCTTTATTGGGAATATGGTACCTGTCAAATTTGATATATGGGTTGTAACAATAAGCTTTGTGTTATCCTTGATGCTTTTTCTTATATCTTCAGGATCAATCCTACCCATATGATCAGCTTGTACAATAGTTATATCTACTCCTATGTTCTTAAGTGCATATAAGGGCCTTAAGACTGAATTATGTTCCATAGAAGTAGTAATTACATGATCCCCTTCTTTTAAAATACCTTTTATAACTATATTCAAGCTATCAGTACAATTAGATGTGAATATTATATTCATGGGATTTGATACATTAAACAGTTGAGCTAGTAATTCTCTAGTTCTATATACTTCTCTTCCCATCTTCAATGCAAGCTTATGACCAGCTCTTCCAGGATTAGCACCATATTCTCTCATAGCTTCCATGATAGAATCATATACTTCATCCGGTTTGGGAAAGGTAGTTGCTGCATTATCAAAATATATCAAAATGATCACCTACACTTTCAAGTATTCATACTCTTAATTATACCACATAACATATTTAAAATAGCAAAAAAAAGAAGCCTAAAGGCTTCTTTATTATAACTTTTCATATACAATTTTCATCCACTGATCTTTTAATTTCATTCCCTCATTCATTAGGTTGTCCATTTTTTCCTCTATTTCCTTTTTAAATTCTAAATCCTTTATTCCATTTAAGTTAATTCTCACATTCAAAAGTGCGCTTTCAAGGGCTGCAGCTGCAAGCAATGCACCAACGCCCACATCTGTAATAGCATTTACATTGCCGTATTCTGCAAATACTTTTTGCAATCTAAGAACATTTAAACATTCTTCTGCACATCTTAATGGTACTTGTAATGCAACTTTGTATCCTTCCTGTATCGCTTCAGATCTCTTTGCTTTTTCTTCTTCTGTTCCCTTTGGCATTTTAAAAGCTTCCATTACCTTATCAAAAGCTTTAGAATCTTCATCTACTATAGCATTTAATACTTCGATGCTCTTTTGTATCTTTTCAAAGCTGTCGTCCATTTCCTTTTTAATTTCATCATCCAATTCTATGTACCCTTTTCTTCCTATGGTTAAGTTGCCTACCATTGATGTCAATGCTGCTCCTAGACTTCCTGCCAAAGCTGCTACACTCCCACCACCAGGCACTGGAGCTCCAGAAGCAACTTCAGCTACATAGTCCTTTAAGCTTTTTTCAATTAACAACATCAATTATCACCACCATAGAATTATTTTATTTAAGCTAATTATATTACACAAAAATAACATAATCAAGCCATTATCAAGAATTGTTAGAAAAATTGTTCCACGTGGAACATTTACACGTGGAACAATTAAAAGTGTTCATCTGTTATTACTTCTACAATTCTTTGCAGGTCTTCATCGCTGTAATATTCTATTTCAATTTTACCGCCATTTCTTTTAGCAATTAAATTTACTTTTGTACCTAAGGCTCTCATTAAGCTTTCTTCAATCTGAACAATAAATGGATCCTTTTCAGATGTTTTTGTATTGGATTTTTTCTTCTTTGATTTAGAAGCTATATTTTCTGTTTGGCGAACATTTAATTGATTTTCCACAATGGCTTTGGCTAATTTTAATCTCTCTTCCTTGTCCTTCACTCCTAATAAGGCCTTTGCATGTCCACTTGTAATTTTACCTTCATATATATAATCAACTATTTCCTCATCTAAGTTGAGAAGCCTTAAAGTATTGGCGATATAGGATCTGCTTTTTCCTAAAGCTTGAGCTAGTTCCTCTTGAGTTAATCCATATTCATCTATAAGAGTTTTATAGGAGCGAGCCTCTTCAATTGGATTTAAATCTTCTCTTTGTATATTTTCTATTAGGGCCAACTTAATAGATTCTTTATCATCCACTTCTTTTATTATACAGGGTATTTTTTCAATGTTAGCTTCTTTTGCAGCCCTCCATCTTCGTTCACCTGCTATTATTTCATATCTATTGCCTTTCTTTCTGACAACAATAGGTTGAAGTACTCCATATTGTAAAATTGAATTCTTCAGCTCATCAAGAGATTCCTTTTCAAAAGTTTTTCTTGGCTGTTCTTTATTGGTTTCTATACTGGATATATCTAATTCTACAACTGGACTCTTATTTGAATCTTCCTCAAACAAACTAATCTGAGACTCTTCTGGTATCAGTGCAGATAACCCTCTACCTAACCCTCTCTTCTTAACAGCCATCTATATCTCCTCCTCCATTAAGTATAAGAACTCCTCAGCTAACTCCGCATATGCTTCTGCTCCTTTAGATTTAGAGTCATAATCGATAACGGACAAGCCATGACTAGGTGCTTCAGCTAGCCTAACATTTCTTGGTATAATGGTTGTATATACTTTACCTTTAAAATATTTTTTCACCTCTTCAACTACTTGAATAGAAAGGTTTGTCCTACCATCAAACATGCTGAGAATTACTCCCTCTATTTCCAGTTGGGGATTTAAACCTCTTTTTACCAACATAATAGTTTCCATCAGTTGGCTTACCCCTTCTAAGGCATAGTACTCACATTGGATAGGTATAATTACACTATCAGAAGCAGATAATCCATTAATGCTCAACAATCCTAAAGAAGGTGGGCAATCGATAAATATGATATCATAGCTGTCCTTGATTCCCTCTATAGCCTTTTTTAAAACTAACTCTCTATCTTCTTTTTCAATTAATTCGATTTCAGCACCTGCTAATTCAACATTGGAAGGTGCAATGTACACATTTTCAGCCGTCGTATTATATATGATATTCTTTATATCTGCATTTTCGATCATTACATTGTAGATTGATTTCTCTAAGCTTTTCTTGTCTATACCTAAGCCACTAGTTGCATTTCCTTGAGGATCAATATCTACAACTAATATCCTTTTATTCAATTTTCCTAAAGCTGCTGCTAGATTGACAACAGAAGTAGTCTTACCTACCCCACCTTTTTGGTTGAATATACTGATAACTCGGCCCATATAATCACCTACTAATATTTACTTGTTATATTATATATTATCAGATTTTAAAATGAAATTAAAATAAAAAGGAAATATAAAATTTAAATAAATAAAAATGTTCCACGTGGAACATTTTTAAACATCCTTTTATATTACAATTCCAAATTCCCTTGCAATCTCTCTTAATCCCTCTTCTATCTCCTCTCTGGAAAAATCATTCTTCTCTAAAAAATCATCATCTAATTTGTTTAATCTATTATAAAAATCCAATGCTAGCTCCAAATATTTTAGATCACTAATATCCAATTCATTAAATAACAGATTTTCAGCTTCATTGATCTTCCCAAACTCTATCAATTCAATCAATTTTTTATGAATGGAATTCACTTTTGTATATTTCTCTTCATTATTCAACACATAATCAACGCTTTCCTTTTTCAATAACACTCTAGCTAAGAAGTTTATTAAGCTCTTTATCTGTTTCATTACAAAATCCTGTTGTAACATATGTATTTTATCCCCCAATTTCTATTAGAAATTTGATTATCTATAAATGCTCATATATTCATCCTTTGTCATTGAGTAACAAACTTCATCACATAAATTACCATCATATAAAACAGATGCATGTCTTAAAATACCTTCATATTTAAAACCGCACTTCTCTATTACTCTTTTAGAACGATAATTGTGAGTATAATGATAAACCGATATAATATCCAATTTCATAACTTCAAATCCGTATTTTATAACGCATTTAGCAGCTTCAGTTGCTAAACCTTGTCCCCAGTACTCCTCACTTAAAGCATAACCTATCATCCTTGCTCTTTCATTAGATCTTTTAGCATCTTTATGTAACCCAATAGAACCTATTACCTTGTTATTATCTTTATAAACTATAGCCCATACCTCACCGCTATTTATAAACTGCCTGAGGACCGATAAAGATTCTCTTTTGCTTTCATGAGGTTTCCACCCAGCATTTGGACCTACATTAGGATTTTTTGCATACTCAAACAGATCATCTATATCGCTGTAATGAAATGGCCTTAATATGTGTTTGGCAATATTAAAGTACAATTTTTGGCCATCAAAAGTGCAATTACCA